>WBZM01000265.1_pt1 | contig 82757 bp, 58 predicted proteins | sample 5204271 | NCBI WGS metagenome assembly WBZM01 (sample SAMN12344346, study PRJNA552823) | activated sludge metagenome | biome: Activated sludge suspended growth; feature: Nitrification reactor; material: Wastewater; isolation source: activated sludge from nitrification reactor of wastewater... | reverse complement strand
CTGGTTCGACCACAGCCTGCGCAATGGGCGAAAGCGCCTTGATGGCCCTCGGCCCGAACAATTTATTGATGGGAATGTACCGCTGGAAACGATAATGCCTCGGCAATTCGGAGCGGCATTTTGCGCTGGAGATGATGATAGTTTTGATGGGCCGGAGGTGGTCGGTTAGCTCCGTGCAAAGCATGCCTCCGATGGAGGTGCCAATCAGGACAAAAGGCTTTGTGGTGTCTATCTGGGATGCCAATTGCAAGGCATAAGATTTCATGGTCTCCCCTATTGCGGGAACATGGTAATCAATATGCTTGGCTTCAAACCCAATTGGCAATTTCAGTCCCGAAAACAATCGGTAATCGGAACCGGTACCTGGGAAAAGATAAACATTGACGGAAGCGTTTTGTCCAACTGCTTGGTACAAACCAAAAGACGATAATATCGAAAGCAAAAGGAATTTCCGTATCACCTGCTTTTTGAGTGGAAAGATATAGCAGATTGGAGTGAAAATTAAAATTGGATGTAATTTGTCCCTAATTAAAGGTGAAGAGACATTTTATCATATTTATCCTGCTTATTGCTTGGAGCATATTGCCCGGGCAGTCACCCTATTTCAAAAACTACCAAGTCCGGGATGGCCTCCCCTCCAACAACGTCTATTTCGTTTTCCAAGACTCAAAAGGCTATATTTGGTTGTGTACCGATGTGGGCGTCAGCAGGTTCGATGGCGCAAGGTTCACCAACTTCAGCACTGCCGACGGCTTGACCGACAATGAGGTTTTTACCTGTTTTGAAGATAGTGCTGGACGTATTTGGTTCGCAACGTTGAACGGCAAACCCTGTTTTTATCAACAAAACAAAATACTGAGTGAAAAAGAAGTGCCTTTGCTCAAAGGGCTTTCGCTCGACGGTCTGATAATCAATATCTTCCAGGAAGAAAATGGAGAAATTGTACTCGCTTCTGGCCCTAAAATACTGAGGCTCGATTTCGAAAAGGGCCAAAAAAAACTGTTTTCCCCCGACAAGCATGTCTTGCAGGTTTGGCCACAAGATGGAAACACGTTAGGGGCCTTGAAAACGAATGAACTCGGAGAATTCCATGACGGAAAATTCAATGTGCAACACCATTTGGAGGGTGTGAGGTTGCCCATTAAACAGCATTTGGCTGGTGATACCTTGTTCCTCGTGTATAGTCGCAAACTGGTGATTTATAATTGGCGGGCGAAGCGAATGATTCAGCAGATAACGCTGCCCGACCAGTTTCACGAAGCCATTTCAGTTTATGTGACGGACAAATGGGTTTGGGTAGGCGATAGGAAAGGGGTCTTCCGTTTTAATCGCAAGACTTATGAACTTGAAAAAACCTACTTGCAAAACCGCCAAGTCAGCGCCATTATCGAAGACAAGGAAGGCGGTTGGTGGTTCTCCACCCTTGACAATGGCATCTATTACGTGCCTTCGCCCGAAATAGGCCAGTTCACCCAGTTCGACAAAAACGGGCAGCCCTATAAAATCGGCTGTTTGGCCATGGACGCAACTGGGCGCATGTGGATGGGCTTGAACAAAGGTGCTTTTGCCATCCTTGACCGAGATTCGCTTTCCCTTCATTTGGAATACCCAACCAGCTTGGCCCCCCGTTCCATCAATTCCATCCGGCACCTCCCAGACGGCAGCACTTGGCTGGCTGGAAAGGCCGGCGTATTAGGGCTAAAAGCAGGCAAAAAACAGTTCTATAGGTTCCGCTCCAGCGATTTGAACTTTGACCATGCGGGCAATATATGGACTGGACTAACAGGGCTTTATTTCGTAATGGCTGACAAACTCAAGAATTATGTGCTCCATGACCGCGAAATTCATGAGACACCTGACCCAGCCTATTATTTGGCCAACCCACCAAAACGACTTTCGGACATCCGAGTGGACAAGATTGTTTTCGATGAAAAAAACCGGGCTTGGTTGGCCTCATCCACGGGGCTTTATCCTTGCGTGGATGGAAAGGTCGGAAAGCCCCTGTTCCCCTACCCGACCCGTGACCTTCAGTTTGACCAAAACACCAACCTGCTCTGGGCAATGACCGAAACCAACGGCTTGTTCGTGCTCCAAAACGGCAAATTGGTGGACAGCATCGCCATTGGGAATGGCCAGCAACAGGCAATTTGCCGGGGCCTTTGCACCGATGACCAAGGCAATCATTGGATAGCTTCGGCCAAAGGGGTTTACTTGGTGGCAGGCGAGGTCGGCCAATTGAAACTGACCGATTATTCCAACCATTTCGGGATTGGCTCCCAAAAATTGAATGCCATTGCGATAGCAAATAACAAAGCCTATCTCGGCACAGACGACGGCCTGATGGTGGCCCCAATTGGGATTTTTGCCCAAAAACTACAGCCGCCACCTGTTTATATCAAAAGTTTGGAGGTCAACAACCAACCTTCCATGAGTAGCGTTGCTGCCTTGAATTTACGGCACGACGAGAACGCCTTGACCTTCTATTTCGAAGGACTTTCCTTCAAGGATTTCAAGCAGTTGAAATACCTGTACAGGTTGATTGGCCATGAGACTGCTTGGCATCAAACTTCCCATGAAGCCGTGGAATATGCCTCCCTGCGCCCGGGCAATTACCGGTTCGAGGTCTATGCCGTGAACAGTTCCGGGATAAAAAGTGCGGTGCCTGGCAGCATCGCTTTCACCATCGCAAAGCCATATTGGCTACAGTGGTGGTTTTTGGCCAGCTTGCTGTTGGCCTCAGCTGGGCTTGTTTTTTTATGGGTAAAATGGCGGGAAAGCAGGTTGCGCCAGCAATACGAACTCAGCCAACGGATGATGGCAGCCGAAAACGAGAAACTGGAACTTCAATCGAAGAATGCCGACCTAAAAATGTTGGCCCTGCGGCTTCAGATGAACCCGCATTTTATCTTCAACGCCCTGAACACCATCAAAGGCTATTATGGCCAAGCCAAGATCACCCAAGCCAACAGCTATATTGCCAAGTTCGCCCGCTTGCTCCGCCTCAACCTCGATTATTCCGACACCTATATCCCGCTCGAACAGGAACTTGATTTGTTGAAAATCTATGTGCAGCTATCGCAAATCAGGTATCCCGAAATGATAGGTTTTGAAGTGAATCTAAGCCCTGCAATCGTGCCATCGGCCATTCAAATCCCGTCTATGGTCATACAGCCTTTCTTGGAGAATGCCATCATCCATGGCATTGTTCCCAAGCAACAGAAGGGGAATATCTACCTCCATTTTCACAAAACGGAAAGTGGCGAATTGCAGGTAATTATTAAAGACGATGGAATCGGTAGGTCGGCCTCTGCGGCAAAGCCAAAGCTCCAAGACCCGCACAAGCCATTGGCCACCCAAATCACCTTGGAGCGGCTCAGTTTGCTCCGCAAAAAAAATGACGCCCCTCCGCTTGACATCATAGATTTAATGGATGAAAATGGCCAGCCAATTGGTACGGAGGTGCGATTATTGCTGCCTATTTCGCCAGTCAATGGGCATTCATTTTCCATAAAAAACACGGACAGCCATGCTGACAAAAATTAGCGCCATCATCATTGATGATGAACCCAATGCAAGGGCCACCCTCCGCCAAGAAATTGACCTGCATTGTCCCGAACTTGACATAATCGGGGAAGCCGGTTCCGTCAAGGAAAGCGTTCGGCTCATCCATCAGTTGGGGGGCTGCGACCTGCTTTTCTTGGACATCCAATTGACCGACGGCGCTGGATTTGACATTCTGGAACAAATTGATTATCAACAAATTAAGGTGATTTTTACGACCGCATATAGCGACTATGCGCTGAAGGCCATCAAGTTCTCCCCGCTCGACTATCTGTTGAAACCCGTTGACGCCGAAGAACTGCGGGCAGCCGTTGACAAGGCCCTGCGCACCCAACAGCAAGCCTTCAACCACCAGGTTTATTCTTTTCTGCAACAGTTTAGGGCTGCCTCCGCTCCACCAGAACGGGTGGCTTTGGCTACGGCTGATGGCATCCATTTGTTCCCGGTCAGGAGCATCGTCAGGTTGGCTTCCGAAGGGAATTACACCACTGTTTTCTTCGACAACGGGAAAAAAATGCTCTTGGCAAAAACCCTAAAGGACATGGAGGAGTCACTCGCCCAATACAAATTTGAACGCATCCACAAATCCTACCTCGTCAACCTCGACCATGTTCAAAGTTATGTGAACCGTTTCGGCGGCGAAGTGGTCATGAGCGATGGCGCTGAATTGCCCGTTGCGCAGCGCAAAAAATCCTTGTTGTTGCAGAAGCTGGGGAGTATTTAAGTGGGCTTGCTTCGCAATTTGTTTACAAGATACAACCAATTTGTTTTTAATTTGAAACGAATCGCTACCTTGCACGCCTAATCAAACCAATTCCCACCATGAATGAACTGACCCTTTGCTTGGTTTTCCTTTTGCTTGGCTTCGCCTTGGGCGCATTGCTCACTTGGCTTTTTCTCAAATTGAAATATGGCGGCCAGCAGATTTCACAAGATGGGTTACAGGAGAAATTTGTGGCCAGGCAGCAATACGATGCCGCCATTGAACAGACGAATTTTCTTCACAAAGAATTGAAAACCAAGCAGGAAGACATCGTTTTTTTGGAAAAAAACCTATCCACCAAAGAGCGGGACCTGCTCTATCTGGAAGAAAAACTGACCAATTGGAAGCGGGACTACGAGCAGTTGCAACAGCGGGCGCAGTTGGAATTTGAAAGCGTGGCCAACCGTTTGCTCGAAGAAAAATCCAAAAAATTCACCGACCAGAACGAAAAGCAGTTAAACGATTTGTTGCATCCCCTGCGGGAGAAAATCCGGGAATTCGGGCAGGACGTGGAGCGGCGCTTTACCGAGGAAGCCAAGGACAAGGTTTCCCTGAAAAAGGAAATCGAACAGTTGAAAGACCTGAACCAACAGCTCAGCCTCGATGCCCGCAACCTCGCCACTGCCTTGAAGGGGGACGCCAAAATGCAAGGCGATTGGGGCGAGATGCAATTGGAATTGTTGTTGGAAAAAGCTGGCTTGATGAGGGGAACGCATTTCGAAGCACAGGCCAGTTTCAAGGATGTAAACGGCCAGGACAAACGCCCCGATTTCATCATCCACCTGCCCGATGAAAAGCATTTGATTGTGGATTCTAAAGTGTCCTTGGTTGCTTACGAAAAATTCTATAATGCTGATAATGAGGAGCTTAAGAGCCGACACCTCAAAGAGCATGTGGACTCCATTCGCCAACACTTGCGTGACCTGAGCGGAAAGAACTACACCCAACTCCATCAACTCAACTCCCCCGATTACCTTCTGATGTTCGTGCCCCTTGAACCTGCCTTTGCTGTGGCCTTGCAGTACGACAACCGGTTATTCCTCGACGCTTTGGAAAAGAATGTGGTGATTGTCACCTCCTCTACCCTACTCGCTACCATGCGCACGGTTTCGTACATCTGGCGGCAGGAACGGCAGAAAAAGAATGTGTTGGAAATCGCCCGACAAAGTGGGATGCTTTACGACAAGTTTGTGGCCTTTGTGGACGATTTGAGGGAAGTTGGCACTCGGCTCGACCATGCACAAGCCGCCCTAAACGGGGCCATGAACAAACTTTCGGAATCCAAGAAATATGGCGATACCTTGATAGGCAGGGCACAGAAAATCAAGGAGTTGGGCGCCAAGGCGAGCAAGTCACTCCCCGCTGATTTGATTTCGGATGAGCCAGATATTGATGAGGAAATCGGTGCCTTGAATTGATTAGAATAGAAATCACAGCAAATCCAAACACTGCCGAAGGCTGCGCTGCCAATGGGGGATTTCCAACCCAAAAGCATTCCTGATTTTGGCTTTGTTCAGCACGCTGAAAGGTGGGCGGGCAGCGGGTGTTGGATAGTCCTTGGTGAGTATCGGGCGAACCTTCACATCCATCCTCTTGTAGTCGAAAACGGCGACTGCAAAATCGTACCAACTCGTCACACCTTCGTTGCTATAATGGTAGATACCCGTCAGCAGATTTTTGTCAACCGATTGGTTTTCAGCTTTTTGCAAGATTTCCATCATGGCACCGGCGAGGTCACGGGCATAGGTAGGCGTCCCTATCTGGTCGTAAATGACGGAAAGCTCGTCACGTTCGGCACCCAAGCGAAGCATCGTCTTGACGAAATTATTCCCGAAGGAAGAATAAACCCATGAGGTGCGAATCACGATGGAATTGCCGGGGTTGCTGCGCAAAACAGCTTCATCGCCCTGCAATTTTGTCCTGGCATACACCCCTTGCGGATTGGTGAGGTCCGTTTCGATATAAGGCTTGACCTGCGGGGTATGGTAAACATAATCGGTAGAGATGTGCAGCATCAGCGCCTTGCTTTTCGCACAAGCTGCAGCAAGGTTCTCCGCACCGACGGTGTTCACTTTCCATGCGATATTTGTATCCGTTTCCGCTTTGTCCACAGCGGTATAGGCCGCACAGTTGATGCAGTATTTGAAGGCATTTTCTGAAAAGAAATTGCCGACGGCAGCCGGGTCAGCTATATCCAACTCGGCCACATCCACAAAAACAAATTCGAAATCGGGAAACTGGTTGGCGAAAAATTGAAGCTCCATGCCCACTTGCCCATTGCTTCCTGTTACCAATACTGCTGGTCGCTTCTTTTTCATCGTGTGTTTTAGTAACAGTTAAAAAATAACTTCTCGTGGTTGTGGCGGCAAACTTTTGGAAGTTGTTTTTTAATCGTTGCTTAGCTAAGAGAATCCTTGATTCGATTATCATTTTACATGAAGGCCCAAAGATGGAAAATTCCTGTCTCTTTCAGCAACAATTAATTCACTCTCATTCATTCCCCAATCAATATTCAGCACTGGGCAATCGAAACGGATGCCGCCCTCATTGGCTTTTGAATAGAAATTATCGCATTTATAGAAAAACACAGCCGTTTCGCTGAGCACCACATAGCCGTGGGCGAAGCCCCTTGGCACAAACATCTGCATTTTGTTCTCTTCGCTCAATAGCTGTTTATGGTATTGGCCGTAGGTCGGGGAGCCTTCCCGAATGTCCACTGCCACGTCAAGTACTTCGCCGTGAAGTACCCTGACGAGCTTGGCCTGTGCCGCATCCCCGGTCTGGTAGTGTAGGCCACGAAGCACACCCCGTGTCGAAAAGGCCTGGTTGTCCTGCACAAAATTGGCGCTCAAGCCACCTTCTACCTCGAACGTGTTGGCGTTATAGCTTTCAAAAAAATAGCCCCGGTCATCGCCAAACACCCTCGGTTCGAAGAGCAGCAGGCCGGGTAAGTCAGTTTTGTGAAATGGCATATTGGTTGGTGGTTATTGGTGATTGGTTATTGGTGATTGGTGATTGGTGATTGGTGATTTGGAATGTCTTGTTCCCCCAAATCACCAATCACCAATCACTAATAACCAATCACCAATCACTACTTCTCCCTAAAGAAAATCGTGATGGGCACTCCTGTGAACTGGAATTTTTCCCGAAGGCGGTTCTCCAAAAACTGCTTGTAATTGTCCTTCACGTGCTTGGGGTTACTGCAATAGAACACAAACGCTGGGTAAGGCGTTGGCAACTGGTTGACGAACTTGATGCTGACCGACCTTCCGCGGTGCATGGGCGGCGGCATCCGCTCTATTTCGGGCTGCATCTGGTCGTTCAGGTGCGAGGTCTTCACTTTCCTTGAACGGTTTTCAAAGACTTGTAAAGCCTCTTCCACCGCCTTAAAAATCCGTTGCTTCTCATGCACTGACACAAAAAGGATGGGCACATCGCTGAAGGGTGCAATCTTCCGCTTGATTTCAACTTCGAAATCCCTGGCGGTGTTCGTCTCCTTCGTCACCAAATCCCATTTATTGACCAAGATAACGATGCCTTTGTTCCGCTTTTGCGCCAAGCTGAAAATGCTCATGTCCTGCGATTCAATGCCAGTTTGAGCATCAATCATCAAGATGCAAACGTCCGATTCTTCTATCGCACGGATGGCACGCATGACGGAATAGAACTCAAGGTCTTCGTGAACTTTTGCCTTTTTCCGAATTCCAGCAGTGTCCAACAGAATAAATTCCTTGCCAAATTTTGAATACTTGGAGTGAATCGTGTCACGGGTCGTACCTGCGATGTCCGTCACAATGTTGCGGTCTTCGCCCAAAAGCGCATTCAACAAAGAGGATTTTCCCACGTTTGGCTGCCCTACGATGGCGAACTTCGGCAGGTCAGTCTCGATGACCGCATCCTCCGTGACATGTTCGGTGATGGCATCCAACAATTCACCAGTGCCGCTGCCCGTGAGCGAAGAAACGAAGAAAACCTGCTCAAAGCCAAGGCTGTAGAACTCGTTGGCCATCATGTAGCGTTCGTTGTTGTCCACTTTGTTCACCACGAGCATCACCGGGCGCTTGGAGCGGCGAAGCATACGTGCCATGTCTTCGTCGAGGTCGGTGATGCCCGTCAGCACATCCACCATGAACACGATGACCGCCGCCTCTTCCACGGCTATCTGCACCTGCGACCGGATGGCCGATTCAAATATATCATCGGAATGCGCCACGAAACCGCCTGTGTCCACTACTGTGAACACCTTCCCGTTCCACTCGCTCGTGCCGTATTGACGGTCACGGGTCACCCCGCTCAAGTCATCTACGATGGCCTGCCTCCCCCCAATCAAACGGTTGAAGATGGTGGATTTGCCCACATTCGGGCGGCCTACTATTGCTATTATGTTTCCCATTTTTTGGTTATTGGTGATTAGAGATTGGTGATTGGTCGGGGCCTACCCAGTCACCAATCACCAATCACCAATCACACTAAAATTCGTATCCAAAGTGCTTCAGCATCCGCTCGTCGTCCCGCCAGTTGTCACGGACTTTTACGTGGAGGTCGAGGAAGACCTTGCTCTCCAACCAAGTCTCGATACTCTTGCGGGCCTCGGTGCCGAGCGCCTTGATGCTCGTGCCGTTTTTGCCCAGGATTATCATTTTCTGGGTTTCACGGGCCACAAAGATATGCGCCATGATTTCAATCAGTGGTTCTCCTTTCGTGGTTTTCGTTTCCTTGAACCGCTCAACCACCACTTCAGTTGAATAGGGTATCTCCTGCTTGTACTGCTCCAGGATTTTCTCCCGGATGATTTCGCTGACGAAAAACCGCTCTGGCCGGTCGGTCAATTGGTCTTTCGGATAGTATTCAGGCCCTTCAGGCAAGGCGGCTTTGATGCTTTGCAACATCTCCTCCGTGTTGGTTTTCTGCAAGGCAGAAATTGGGATGACCGACTGGAAATCAACCCGTTCCGTCCACCAAGCGATGATAGCGGCCACTTCGTCGGCCTTGGCTTGGTCTATTTTGTTGATGATGAAAAACTTGGGGACTTCACTTTCCTTGAGTTGCGCCAGCACGGGGTCGTTGTCCTCGTATTTTTCATAAATATCGGTGATGAACAGCAGCAAGTCCGCATCCTCGAAGGCCGAATGGGCGAAGCGGTTCATGAACTCCTGCATTTTGTACTTAGGCTCTTTGATGATGCCCGGCGTATCGGAGAACACTATCTGAAAATCGTCGCCGCTCAAGATGCCAATGATGCGGTGGCGGGTTGTCTGCGGCTTGGAGGTGATGATGCTCATCCGCTCGCCCACGAGGGTGTTCATCAGCGTGCTCTTGCCGACGTTGGGGCGGCCTATGATGTTGACGAAGCCGGAACGGTGGGTTGGTCTTTGTTTCATGTTAAACTGTAGTTTCCTTCCTCCTTAAGAGTTCTAACTTCTTCCTTACTTTTTGCAACTCTAAATAATAATAAATCCTGGTTAAGAAAATAGATGTGATACAAATTTGTATAAGTATTAAACTGGGTTTATGTTGTTTAAATGAGTCTGGGCTGCAATACCAGATGACTACAAAAGCCAGCCAGCCTGTTAATTGTCCAATTGGAAAATAAAAAAAGCTAAGGGCCACTGATGAAATTAGTAAACTTAAAAAAACAATAAATAAACCTATGGGATATCTATTTGGCTGCAAAAAAATGAAAACAAGAACAGAAAAAACTACAATGAAAGCTATAAATTTGTAATAACCGTTTACGAAATGTCGGTAGTGTTTTTCCAACCCTAACAGGTTTTCAACATTTTCTTGGTCAATGTCAGAATTATTACGAATTTCATTAGTATCCATATTCCACTGATTAAATTATTTCCTTCTTTTCACCCCAAGCACCACCACCCCCAGCGGCGGCACCGTCACCGTCAGGCTATGCTTCCGGCCATGCTTTTCCTCTTTCTTCGCTTTGATGGGTTTGGCATTCACATTGCCATCGCCACCGTATTTCTTGTCGTCGCTGTTCAGCAACTCGACCCAGGTACCGCTTTGCGGAGCACCCAAGGTATAGCCCTCCCGCACCACGGGCGTGAAATTGCAGACGACCATCACCACATCCTCCTTTTTTGCGCCTTGGCGTAGGTAAGATATAACGCTGTTCTGCCAGTCCGCATGTTCAATCCACTCGAAACCACTGGGGTCGAACTGCTTTTCGTAGAGTGCCTTGGTTTCCTTGTAAAAATGGTTGAGGTCACGCACCCAGGCCTGCACGCCCTTGTGGAAGTCGTATTCGAGCAAGTCCCACACAAGGCCCCGCTCTATGTTCCATTCGCTGGTCTGGCCGAACTCGCCGCCCATGAACAGCAGGTGGGTGCCGGGATGCGTCCACATATAGCCAAACATCGCCCGCAATTGCGCATAGCGCATCCAATCATTGCCGGGCATCTTGTCAATCAGCGGGCCTTTGCCATGCACCACCTCGTCGTGGGAGAGCGGCAGCATGAAGTTTTCGCTGAAGGCGTAAATCAGGCTAAACGTCAGCTCGTGGTGGTGGTCCTTGCGGAACAGCGGGTCGAGCTGCATGTACTTCAAGGTGTCGTGCATCCAGCCCATCATCCATTTCTGGTCGAAGCCGAGGCCGCCTTCCGTAATGGGCTTGCTCACGCCGGGCCAAGCCGTGCTTTCCTCCGCAATGGTTATCACGTCGGGATGGTCACGGTGCGCCATTTCATTGAACTCCTTTAGGAAGGAAACGGCTTCGAGGTTCTCCCGGCCCCCGTACTGGTTCGGAATCCATTCGCCCTCCTTGCGGGAATAGTCGAGGTAGAGCATGGAGGCCACGGCATCTACCCGCAGGCCGTCGGCGTGGAACTGTTCCAACCAGAACAAGGCATTGGAAATCAAGAAACTGCGCACTTCGAAACGGCCATAGTTGAACACGGCGCTCTTCCAGTCGGGGTGGAAGCCCTTGCGGGGGTCAGCATGGTCGTACAGGTGCGTCCCATCAAAATCGGCGAGGCCGTGGGCATCGTAGGGGAAATGCGAGGGCACCCAATCGAGGATGACGCCGATGCCCGCTTGGTGGAAGGCATCCACTAAGGCCATGAAATCCTCTGGGTGGCCGAACCGGCTGGTGGTGGCAAAATACCCCGTCAATTGATAGCCCCAAGACGGGAAATACGGGTGCTCCATCACCGGCAGGAACTCCACGTGGGTAAAGCCCATTTCCTTCACGTAGGGCACCAGTTCGTCTATCAGTTCGAGGTAGCTAAAGGAATTGAAGCCCCCTTTTTTCTTTTTCCAGGAACCCAAATGAACCTCGTAAACGGAATAAGGCTGCGGCTTGCCCGCCAACTCCGCCCGGCGTTTCATCCACTCGTCGTCCTTCCATTCGTAGTAGGGGTCCCATACAATGGAGGCCGTGTTTGGTGGAACCTCCCAAAATCGGGCGAATGGGTCACCCTTGGCAAGGCGGCGCTTGTCACGGCTCTTGATGCTGTACTTGTACAAAGTGCCCTTACCTACGCCAGCAATCCAGCCCTCCCAGATGCCCGAACCATCGGGGCGCAGGAAGAGCGGGTGCGACTTCTCGTTCCAAAAATTGAAATTGCCGACGACCGACACCTCCAGGGCACTTGGCGCCCAGACGGCGAAGAACGTACCCCATTCCCCATCCAACTGCATGGGATGGCTGCCCAACTTGTTGTACAACCGGAAATGTTTGCCCCCACGAATCAGTTCGATGTCGAAATCGGTGAGCAGGGTGTGCGGCTTGACGTTTTGCATAAGCTGGATACTGGATACTTGATTCTTGATGCTGGATTCTGGATGGGGGCAAAGGTAGCAATTCCCGCCAACTGGCCATTATGTTACCTTCATCACATTGACAGCTAATCTTTTTTGACCTTAGCGACGTTTCACTGCTCATTCAATACTTTTGCGCAAAATATTGGGGGCTTGTTACCAGCATCCAGTATCCAGCATCAAGAATCAAGTATATTTTATGACCATCCACAAATGCATCATCATCGGCTCTGGCCCATCTGGCTATGCTGCCGCAATCTATGCCTCCAGGGCTAACTTGAACCCCATCCTCTTCACTGGCCCGCAGCCCGGCGGCCAATTGACCACCACCACCGAAGTGGACAACTATCCCGGCTACCCCAAGGGCATCAGTGGCCCCGACATGATGGAGGAACTGCGGGCACAGGCCGAGCGCTTCGGCACGGACGTTCGCTGGGAATTGATTTCCAAAGTGGATTTCAAAACAGGCGAGAACTATCACAAGGTCTGGACGGAGGCGGGCGAAGAACTCAATGCCTATACGGTCATCATCTCCACCGGGGCCAGCGCCAAATACCTTGGCCTCGAATCGGAAGCCCGCCTGCTCAACAACGGCGTCAGCGCCTGTGCGGTCTGCGACGGCTTCTTCTACCGGGGCAAGGAAGTAGCCGTGGTCGGTGGCGGCGACACGGCTGCCGAGGAAGCCACCTACTTGGCCAAGCTCTGCCCAAAAGTCCACCTCATCGTGCGCAGGGACGAGCTTCGAGCTTCGCAAATCATGCAGAAGCGGGTTTTCAACACCCCGAATATCGAAGTGCACTGGAACACGGAAACCGTGGAAGTGCTTGGCAACGAAAAAGTCTCCGGCATCGTCGTGAAGAACAACCAATCGGGCGAGACCAAGGAGATTGCCCTCGACGGCTTCTTCGTGGCCATCGGCCACAAGCCCAATACCGACATCTTCAAGGGCTTCCTCGATATGGACGACACGGGCTACCTCCTCGTGAAGCCCGGCAGTACCAAGACCAATATCCACGGCGTCTTCGCCAGCGGCGATGCCGCCGACAAGGTCTATCGCCAAGCCATCACCGCCGCTGGTACGGGCTGCATGGCGGCTTTGGATGCGGAAAGGTATTTGGTGGAGGAGGAGCTGGGTTGAATCAAGGAATAATCTGGTGTGGAGGGATGTTGGGAAACCGAGGCTTGTTCTAAAGTTGAAATTCTAATATCATTGAATTGGCACAGCATGTTAGAATAAGTCAAGATAGCCTACTCAAACATCCCTCCTGCCATCAACTCCGCCTGCTTCATCACTGTCTCTACTGCCTTCTGCTGCTTATCCGGTGGATAGCCCCATTTGTTAAGGGTGCGCCGAACGATGACCATCAGCCTTGCCCTTGCACTCTCCCGTATCGTCCAATCAATCGTCGTATTGGCCCGCACCTTGTCAGCGATTTCACGGGCGATTTCCTTTAGCGTTTCATCACCCAAGACCTGCACGGCACTGTCGTTGACTTCGAGTGCATTGTAAAAAGCAGCTTCTGCATTGTTCAATCCGAGCCTTTCAGCTTCTTTGTCTGCTTCCTTTATTTCTTTGGCTATACGGATAAGCTCCTGTATGATTTCTGCCGTGGTCAGCAGGTTGTTTTGATAGCGTTTAATAGCTGACTCCAGCATCTCCAATAGCTTCCGGCTTTTGACTAAGTTCGTCTTTGCCCTTGTCTTTATCTCATCGTTCAATAGTTTTTTGAGCAATTCCAATGCAAGGTTTTTATGCTGCATTCCTTGCACTTCCTGCAAAAACTCATCGGACAAAATCTCCAAGCCAGAAATCTCAGGCTTGTCCAATCCGGCAGCGTCAAAGATGTCAATCACTTGGTCGCTGCTGAGGGCTTCGTCCACGATTTGCTTGATGGCCGTCTCGATTTGGGCATCTGTTTTGCCGCCGCTACCACCTTCAAACTTCGCCAGCCTTGCCTTGATGGCTTGAAACAAGGCAACTTCTTGCAAATGCGCCTGCACCTCGTCCCTCGTCACACAGAGCGACAAGGCTTGTCCCAAATAGCTTACCTCCCGAATGAACCGCTCCTTGCCATCCTTCAAACCAAGTATATGCTCCTCCGCTTGCAAGACAATGGACAGCTTCTCTCTTGCGTCCACTTTGAAAAAGCGACGGTAGTTGAACTTAAAGCTGTTCTCATAATAAGCATCCGCCACTTCCATCAGAATATCATCGTGGGTGCTGCTCTCTTCGTTGAACATTTGCTGCACGACTTCCAGTTTCTCCTTGAACAAGGCCACCGCCCTATCCATGCTCTCCGCTGGATTGCCCTTGCCGCCTGCATCGCTATAAAAAGACAGGGCTTTCTTCAAGTCGGTACCTATACCGAGGTAATCCACGATGAGGCCGCCGGGCTTGTCCTGGAATACCCGGTTCACCCGTGCGATGGCCTGCATGAGGTTGTGGCCTCGCATGGGTTTGTCCAAGTACATCGTATTGAGGCAAGGGGCGTCGAAGCCCGTGAGCCACATATCCCGAACGATGACGATTTTCAACTCATCATCCACATCTTTCATCCGCTCGGCCAAATCTCGGCGCTGCTGCTTGGTGGTGTGGTGCTTCGCTATCTCTGGGCCGTCGCTGCTGCTGGCAGTCATCACCACTTTGATGGCACCTTTGGCCATATCGTCGCTGTGCCATTCAGGACGCAAAGCAGTGATTTCCCGATAAATATCGGCGGCAATCCTCCGGCTCATGGCCACTATCATCGCCTTGCCCTCAAACACCGCTTGGCGCTTTTCGAAATGCGTGACGATATCCTTTGCCAATAATTGGATGCGCTTTTCATTTCCTACAATCGCCTCCAGTTTTGTCCATTTGGCCTTGGCCTTTTGTTGTTCGCTGACTCCTTCATCCTCTTCCAGTTCCTGGTCGAATTCCTCAATCAAGCGCCTACCTTCTTCGTCGAGGTTCACCTTCGCCAATCGGCTTTCGTAATAAATCTTCACCGTAGCGCCATCCGCCACGGCTTGCGAGATGTCGTAAACATCCACGTACTGGCCGAAGACCATCGGCGTGTTCACGTCCGTGCTTTCAATGGGTGTGCCTGTGAAACCGATATACGTCGCATTCGGCAAAGCATCCCGCATGTACTTGGCAAAACCGTAGGCGATGCGCTTGCCGATGACTTTCAGCTTATCACCGTCTTTTTCCTTTACATCCACCAGTTTGGCTTCAAAACCATACTGCGTCCGGTGGGCTTCATCGGCGATGACGACAATATTTTTCCGTTCGGAAAGTTGGTCATAGACCGATAGGTTGTCCGCTGGCATGAACTTCTGGATGGTAGCAAACAAGATGCCCCCACTGGCAACCTTCAAGAGTTCTTTCAAATGCCCTCGGTCCCTGGCCTGCACGGGGTCTTGCCGCAGCAATTGCCTCGAAGCCGCAAAAGTGTCGAACAACTGGTCGTCGAGGTCATTGCGGTCGGTGATGACGAGGATGGTCGGGTTCTGCATCTCCGGGGCGGTTATCAGCTTGCCCGAATAGAAGACCATGCTCAAGCTCTTGCCGCTGCCCTGTGTATGCCAGACCACGCCGCCCTTCTTGTTGCCATTGGCACCCGATGCGGCAATGCTCGATTCCACTGCCCGGTTCACGGCATAATACTGGTGGTAGGCGGCCAATTTCTTCACCGTCTCCACCTGCGTGATGCCCGTCACTGCATCCACTTTTTTGCTTTTCTCAAAAACGATGAAATTGCGCACCAAGTCCAGCAGCGTGGTGACGTTCAGCATCCCCTTTAGCAGTATCTCCAATTGCGGGCTGAACCGGGAAGCCTCCCGCTTGCCGTCCATGGTCTTCCAGTTCATGTAGCGGCTGAGGTCAGCCGACAGGCTGCCCGCTTTGCATTCCATCCCATCGGAAATCACACAAAGGGCGTTGTAGGTAAATAGGCTGGTGATAGTAGCCTTGTACGTCCGCAATTGGTCATAGGCACTTCGGATAGTGGCGTGTTCATCGGCGGCGTTTTTCAGCTCGATGACCACCAAGGGCAGGCCGTTGATGAACAGCAGCACGTCTGGCCGCTTGTTCTTGTCCCGTTCTACGATGGTGTATTGGTTCACCACCAGGCATTCGTTCTGGAAAGCATCCTCGAAATCAATCAGCGCTACCTCATGGCTGCGCTCAAAACCGTCTTGTTGGTAGGGAATTTTCACCTTTTCCACGAGGTACTGGTGGAAGGTCTCGTTGTTGTGCAGCAAGTCGGTGGTCTGGATACGCAACACCTGCTGTACGGCCTGTTCCCTTGCATCGGTGGGGATATGGGGGTTCAGCACCGCCACTGCCTTTCGCAGTCGCTCCACCAGCACCACTTGCTCGAAGCTCTCTCGCTCTGCTTCCTCCGCACCGGGGGCAATGGCGATGCCCGGCAAATAGGTCCAGCCCATGCTTTGCAGGGTCTCAATGGCGAAGGCTTCTATTTTGTCTTCTGTGATGGGTTTCATGTCGTGAATGGGTATTATGGGTCTTTACGCTGGGCGCTTATAGCACTTCATATTTTGCCACTGAAATAAAACTTCCCTGCAAATGGTCAAAATCACCGTCCATAGTAATCAAAGTTGATTTTGAGACATAAGCGGTGGCGGCTATCCAGAGGTCGTTTTTGCCCATGTTCCGAGAACTGGTGCCAAGTTGTTTGTTCGATAACTTTCCTTGGCTGAAAGCATCAATTTCAGAATAAGCTTCCAATAGTGCTTCGTCGGCGTCATTGATGTCAATGACGACCAAGCGTTGGAGCAGCGCCGAGAGTTTTCTCATTCGTTGGCTCCCCCATGTGTTTTGCTTACCCAATGACATCAGCTCTGCCTTGCTCACGACGGAAAGCAAAATGATCGCATTGGGGCTGGAAAGCTGATGGTCGTCTTCGATTTTTTTATAAAGTGGATAGCCACGAAGGTAGGCCAATACGATATTGGTGTCGAGGAGGTAGCGGTTCATGCGCTGAGTTGTTTGAGCAGGTCTTCAAAGCTTTCCTCGCCGGGCCATTTGCCAACGAGGTCGCCAAGCTGGTTTTGGTATTGTTTCTCTGCCAACTGCCTTTGTATCTGCTGTTCTGCCGTCTCCGAGGATTTTTTGCGTGAAAAATAAGCGTCACCATCGCTCGGTTCGAATATCCGCTCGATTTCGATAAAAGCCATGCGACCCGATGGGCGGTAGTGTGCCATGCCTGCTATCGTCACTTCCTTGCCCCAATGGCGGCTGATGGCATCCGGTGTGAGCGTTTGGGGCAAAAAGGCGTCTATTCTTCCCTCGGAAGTCTGAATTATCACCTTCGACTTGCTATATTTCAGTGTTTCCACCAATCCCTTCACCAGCACGTTTTGCGGTTCGGGCGTCTGCACTTCCAGTATATGGATTTTGGCCAAATCTTGTTTGCGAAGCTCCAAACTGGGCAGGCTGCCACGGTTGGAGATGGTAATTGTTTCGTTCGCTTCCGAGAACAGTTTCTTGAACTGTTGCAATTCTTGCAGCAAAGGCTTGTCGAGGTGTTCTTCATTGGGCTGTGGTTGCAGGGCGTCCTGAAAAGACTGGATGACCAAGCTCATCGGTGTAAGCGCTGGCAGCGCTTCCAATATATTAGGGCGGAATACATCACCCTGCTGCCCAGCCAGCGACTCACGGAATGTGTCACATTCCAAGTCGAGCACCGTACTGCCTGGGCGCAGGCCCCGCAAGCGGATTTCCAGCGCACCGTTCAGCCGCAGCGTGGTGCGCCCCCGCCAATTGCTGATGCCCCCGAGCCGGATTTGCAAGGCACCCTTGGCGATGGCCTGCAATGAGGCAGCTAGGTCTGCTAAACGCTCCAAGCTGATTGAACCGTCATCGGTGGGTGCGCCTTGTAGCTTGATTTCGTATTGCATGGTATCGAAGCCTATGTCTTTTTGATGAATTAATTTTGGCGAAGTTCGGCAAATCTGGGGACTGCTACAACAATGATGAATGGATTTTACGTTCCGTACTCAGTTGCAGATAGCTGAAAAGGCTTGTTGGCTCGCCCAGATGGGGCGGCAAGACGAGGTTGTGGTCAAAGTTTGGTATTGGTTGGTGCATGGCGTGGGTTTGATGGCAAGATAGTGGTTTGTGCCAAAACACAGGTTAAAGTGGCGTATTGTTAATTGAATTTGCGAGTGGTCGGGCTTTAAGCAATTGTAATTTTGTTCCAGTTTTGTTGGATGGAAGGGATAGACCCGCCAAGTTTGAAAACTTGGCGGGTCTTGATAAGGGTCCCCCAGAAAATCAGGTTCAAAACATGCTCCCTGATTATTATTTCAATTATATTTTTATAATTTTCTGCCGAAAAACAACCCCACCGTCGCCAATAATTTCCACAAAATAGATGCCGGGAAGCAAATCACTGACATTGATGTTTTGATTCACTGCATTTCCTTCAATTGGTACTGAGCGAACAAGTGTTCCATTGCTGTAGATTAGCATGAAATTCTTCGTTTCTGGAAGAAAATCACCCTTAAGATAAATCTCATCGCCAGAAACTGGGTTGGGATAAATCTGCATGTCCGTCCCATTTGACATTTCAACGGTTGCAAGTTGGGAATAGGTGAATTTTCCGTCAAAATCAAATTGTTTGAGCCGATAGTAATGCACACCATTGTATATTTGGGGATGCAGATACTCATAGGTGTTGCCAATTACACTTGTTCCATTCCCTTCTACTCTGCCTATTTTTTCAAACGATATAGCATTAAGGCTATGTTCAATCTCAAAATGGCTATTGTCATGTTCTGATGCGGTACGCCATGCAAGTAGGCAGTCTTGACCTTTTATGTTGCTCTTGAAGTCAATTAACTCAACGGGGAGCAGGCCGCAAGCCGTTTCCACTTCGAGCCTAGAATTGCAGCCCGTAGTGTTCCCGCTAATATTCGCTGGATTTGTTGGAACTGAAAGATAGTTACAGATACTGGGAACTTCGCAAAATGACAAGTCTGAATTGCCTGACAAAAAAAGATTGGTGATGGAACCAGGTGCAATATTATCTAGCCCTGAGAGGCTTGTAATTAATGGGCAATCTGAAACAACAAGGGGGCCTCCAATGGAATTTAGACCTATCAATGGGGTAAGACTTGTCAACATAGGGTTGTTGCCAATATAAAATGTTAATCCAGTGGTATTTAGCCCCTCCAATCCGGTAAGACTAGTCAAAGAACTATTTGCCGCAATAGAAAAACCACCTGAAACTGACTGAAGCCCGTCCAAGCCTGTGAGGTTGAAAATGGAGGGATTGTTTGTAACAGCAAGCCCTCCGGCAACAGATTGGATGCCTTCCAAGCCCTCTAAGCTTGTTAATGCTGGGTTATTGACTACGGTAAGACTCCCACCAGTTGAAGTGATTCCACCTAATCCATTTAGACTGGCAAGCAAGGGATTGTTGAAAATGTCAAGCCCAACAACGCCGCCTGTAACATTGCTTAACCCCGAAATATCCGTTAATAAAGGGTTGTTGTATGGTTGCAAATTGCCGCCAATAGAAGTAACTTGACTCAAAGCATCCAAATTGGTGATGTCAGGCCCAGATATGTACACTGAGGAAGGCAAATGGGTACAACCGGGGAAATTGATTGGGAAATTGTCTACTTGAGCTTGCGAAGAAAACTCAATCACGCCAATAGGACATTGCCCCCAAGCTTTAATAAAGAAACCTCCAAAGATAAAAATGGTGATTGATACGAGTTTGTGCGTCCTTTTCATGTTGTTTATAGTTTTAATTATAGGATATTGGCCAACGGCCAGTGTTGACGTAGTAGAATTAAATTGGTATTTCCGTTTTTCGTAAAGTCTATCCCATTAACATTAGGTCGTTACCAAAAGTTCGGATGGCTAGTTTGGTGAATGAAGTTGAGGTGAAAAAATAGGAAAGGTCAATAATTCGAATAGGTGCCTTTAGCTAGATTAGGGTCGCCATGGGAAAGGTAATACCATGTCATTCTTACTGCCGATTGGCGAACCATTTGCAAATTTCCAAACTGGTGCAGGGATAAGGGGAAAGCTCCGATGGCTCGGTCGGGTCGCCCAAGTGGGGTGGCAGTACGAGGTGGTGGTCAAAGTTTGGTATCGGTTGGTGCATGTCGTGGTTTTGATGGCAAGGTAGTGGTTTTGATGACCTGCCAAGCTTTTAAAAATTGGCAGGTCTTTGTCCTATTGGTGGCCAAATATATTTCAGCCACTAACTCATGTCTAATCACGATTCAACATCTTCATATTCATCTTGTATTTCTAATTCCTCATTAAAAGGATTAGGATGTCTATCTAAGAAATTGACATTCAATTGCCAATGCTTATCTAAAAAACTAAGGAGCTTTTTTTCTCTATCGAGAATTGTTTCTTCATTCCAATCACTAAACGATTTTGCTACCTGTATTTCGGAAAAAGAGCCATTAAAATAAGAGTCTTTTTTAAAATTAAACTCTCTATTTCTTAGCTCCGAATTTTTATTTACACTAATCAACAACAAATTCCCCAAGGAATGTGTAAGTCTTTTTACTTGTTCACCATTACATCCCTTTAACACAGTTTTCCAATATGGATTGGAAGGGGTTTGTGGCAAGATATGTTCAATACTAGTTGCACGAAGATTTGCAAAAGAGTAATCTAATTTAGGCGATTCTTTCTTCCTCTGCGCTTCCTCGTACTCAAATAAAAGATAGGTTAACCCTGCCCAACTATAATGCCCGGATTTCCTTGGTGACCTAAACAACTCCTCAACTTCTAATTCAAATCTATCAATATCTCCATACTCATCAATATACCATGCAAATAGAAAAAGGGCATATTTGATGCTTTTTTCTTCAGTACAACTTTCATGCAGCCATTTACAATTTCTGTAAATATCATTTTTCCCAGTGTCTGATCTTCGTCTATTCATTGAAAACAAACGAAACGAAAATATCTCAGCAAGCTTGCACAACTCTAACAATACATCCGGTTTTGACTTCATTAATGGGAAAAATGCTATCAGCAATGGCCTCACTGTACTGTTACTCAACCTATTGAGCTTTGTAAAGTAAAGTTTCAACTCACTTTTAATTGCAGTATCCTCAACATCGCTAAAAGCCTTGTCTTCTTCAGGGTAGTTAATGTATCTCCAATGCAGCGAAGTTGCTGCCAAGGATTTAATATAACTTCTTATTCTATCTTTCATTTTTAGTGGCGCTTCTACCATTTGGTCTATTGTAAAAGTCTCTTCTAAAATTTCAATTTTCTCTTGACCACTTTTAGTCCACCCCGAATAGATAATCCAGTGATTGCTAAGGAAAGAATCTTCATTTAGAACCTTAGAAGGTAGTGTAAGGTTTTTTAATATGTGACTCCAGCTATTATTAATTTCATTTGTCAATGTTCTTATTTCACCTTTTGATTCTTCATTTTCTGGGAGTTTTGAAGTTAAATAAAGTAGACGATTCTTTACTATTTCTAAGTTTGATAAATCAATTCCTCTATTGTTCATCGTTTCAAACACCACCCCTATATCAGAAGAATCATTCACAACGTATTCGTTAAATTGTAGTTTTTCCTCAATCGCATTCAAATAGGTCAGCAAATCAAATTTTAGATTTTTAGCCTCAAAAAACCCTCTAATTGTCTTCTTTGCTTCATAAAGATTTCTTGTGTACAAATTTTCTTCATCAGAACTTTTTTCTTCCAATTCTAAAATAACTGACCTAAAATAATCATCACTTACTTTATCGATAGAATAGCGAAATATAAAACTATCTCGATATTTTAAGTAGTTTTCAATTTTTTCATTAGCATCCTTACTTGTTTCAGGCATGCCCTTTAATTTAGTTAGGACATAGGAAATTATCAAAATCAACGTCGTGAATCTTTGTTGCCCATCCACTACGTTGTAATTTGTGTAATTATTTAACCCGATTTTCACCTTTTCATCTTGTGGGTGAATTGTGATTGTCCCCATGTAGTGAAAATTGTTCAATTGTATTGAATGCGTAATGTCTTTCAATAAATCAAGCACATTTTTTTCAGCCCAACTATAGCCCCGTTGATAGTCCGGCACAGTATAAACTCGCTTATTAAAAAAATGAGTAATAGTTTGTAATTGCATTGGTGTTTTTTTAAGTTGTTAATAAAATTTTATCGATTTTCAAGCCTTAATGGTTCTTTTGATTTTTGATTAAAATGGTAAATCTTCAAACGGCAAATCTTCACAATCAGAATTTGACGCTTTTGATGAGGATTCATTTTTCTTGCCTTCTACAATAAACCTTGCCCTATCATAGAGTTCGTCGTATGTGATTATCTCAATGTTTCGACTATCTCTTCTGAACAACTCAAAAGTCCTTTTTTTAATTTCTGCGTCTAAATCAGAATGCGAATTCCCTAATTCTCGCCAATGACCAATAATCAAAACAACCTTTGAATCGCATGGTTTTTGGTTGATTTTTTGCCCACTTTTATCATATTGTTGTTTTTCAAACTTAAGTAATCCTGATGCCTTTTGTTCTAATATTTGTGAAACAGAGTTGAACAAATCACTAGAAAGCGTCCAACTATTCGACCTATTTCCTCTATTGCCAAATAGTGGAGTTGATGGCTTTTTAATCTCAACAAATGTTGTGAACAATTTGTCACCTAAAAGATAATCTGCTATCACCGTATTGCGTCCGTCAATGCCTACATCTGATAAATGAGCCTCTCTTTGCAAAATGCTTTGATACCTGTAATCTAATCCGTACCCAAAAATCCATTCATTTTTCTCCAAGAAAAATTGCCATACTTTTTCTTCGCTTCTTTCAGAAATTCCATTTTCGGATGCATAGGTTTTCCAATAATGCTCATCATCTATAAAGTTCTTAAATATCTGCAAACCTCTTCGCCTAAATGCTGTGTTAACTATATCTTTTGATGAAATAACTCCTTCATCTATTAATGCTTCAACTATATCTCCACCCCCATCTTTCGATAGCAAAGTTTTTAAAGTCTTTATTGTGGTGGCATCTAATTCTTGCTCATCATACAATTTTAATCTTTTCTCACTAATACCTTTTAGGTCAATTTGACTTATGAAAGATAAGAAAGCTTTCAACTGTGCCAAGTTAAATTTTCCTAACTGGACTTTTTGAGTGGCTTGTCCTCTTACGACCTTAATTATTTCAAAGCCATCTATATCGTCTTTTTGCTTGATGTAGATAACCTTAAACATTGTTTTTTCTGCAATCTTCACCTCAAATCCGTATTCGTCTTCAGCTACAACTTGAAAGTAGCGGCCTGAGCTGAACTCATGCCAATATAGCCTATTCGGAATGTAGTTCCAAATGTAATCTTCTTCAGTTGGAATGGAAGGGTTAGTAAGACTCATACCTACTTTGTTTTTACACCCCCACCCGCACCTCCCCACTCATCAACCTCGGCAGAAGCCCATCACGGGTCTGCGTCAGCGTGCGGATTTGAGTTTGGTTTGAACGGATTTTTTCAAATAACGGCTTGATGAACACTTTGAATTCGTTCAGTTTCATGTCATCGGGAATGACCAATTCCATATCCTTAATCATTTGGGAATTGATGGATTCCACTATCGAAGAAGTACTTCCCAACTGTTCCCACTTGTAGGTTTTCAAGTACAAGTACAGAAACTCAGGAAATAGACTTGAACCTTCCTTTAGCTTGAAATGTGCTATCGCTTCATTGGACAGCATTTTTTCAGTGGTTATTGCCAACCTTCCAATCGTCATTTTGAAGCTTAGTAAGACAGTATTTGCCGGAATGACAGGTATGCTAAACCGCTTCACCGCTTCTTGTGTCAAGTATTCTGAAACAGAATCAATATAGACCCCGCTAATCCCCATGTCTTTGATGGAAACCCATTTTACATCATCTGGACTTAAAGTAAACCAATGCTGTTCTTTTCTTGGTGGGGTTCTTCCAATTCCTATATCAAAAACGTTTCCTAAAATGTCTATTTCCCACTCCTCTCTCGCCCCCTCCACAAACCACTCCTTAAACACCACCTCCGCCAGCCCCTCCAGTGTCTTGTTCTGGCGGTGCAGCAGGTCTATCTTGTCGTCCAAGCTGCTGAGGATGGTGGCGATGGCGGTTTGTTCAGGGAGCGTTGGAAGTTTAATAGGCAGTAATTTTAAAATCTCTTGATTCAAAGAAGGCATTGTTGCCCCAGTTGCAAACTGAAACATCCAATCTTTGTGTGAATCGCTGCCTAATTGATAAGAAATGTACTTAGCGTTGATTTCATTCGTAAATCGCAATCTGATGCAATCGCTTCCTTGCAGCCAACCTTCCTCAGATTTTTTGATTAATGCTCTTCTATCTACCGCACCTTTTCTTCCGAATATTATATCAAATTCTTTAACACGGTATCGGGTCAGTCTTTCTGCTGTTTCATTCGGAACATAAACAAATTTATGGTACACTAGCTTATTATCTCCAATGTCTTGGACAGCAATTACTGGTACTCCATCACTAGAATATTCAGAGGCATTGAGCATTGTTCCAAACGGCCCGGTTTGGAGATTGGCAATGCTTAAATCTATCAGTTCGCCCAATTTATATTCCTTCCACTCCTTCATACTTTGGTTATCTTAATTTTCCCCAAATTCTCCCTTATCCGCCGATTCAGTTCCTCCTCCTCCGCCATCTGCCCCTCCAGTTCCGCTTTCAGCGCCGTGAACCGCTCCACAAAATCGAAATCGTCCTCCTCATCCGCCAAGCCGACATACCTGCCGGGGGTCAGCACGTAGTTCAGGCTGCGCACCTCGTCTAGGGTGGCGGCCTTGCAGAAGCCCGGCACATCCGTATAAGGGATTTGGGATGAGGGATTAGGGATGAGGGTGTCCGGGTTGTTTCGCCATGCGTGGTAGGTGCCTGCTATAAGCTGTATGTCCTCGTCGCTCAGGTCCCGGTTCTTGCGGTTCACGAGAAAGCCCAGGTTGCGGGCATCTATGAACAGGATTTCGTCCTCTCGTTTTCTGAAGCCGCCGTTGGTCTTGTTGCGGGACAGGAACCAGAGGCAGGCGGGTATCTGGGTATTCAGGAACAGCTTGGTGGGCAGGTTCACGATGCAGTCCACGAGGCCGTTCTCTATCAACGCCTTTCGGATGTCGCCCTCCCCGGTGGTGTTGGTGGTCAGGGAGCCTTTTGATAGCACGAAGCCCGCCTGCCCCGTGGGGGCGAGGTGGTAGAGGAAGTGCAGTATCCAGGCGTAGTTGGCATTGCCCACGGGCGGGGTCAGCTTTTCGCCCAAGACCTTCCAGCGGCCATCGTCCCGCAGCAATTCGCCGCTCCAGTCGCTGTCGTTGAAGGGCGGGTTGGCGAGTATATAGTCGGCTTTCAAGTCTTTGTGGGCGTCGTTGAGGAAGCTGCCCTCGTTGTTCCATTTCACGTTGCTGCTGTCAATGCCCCGTATGGCGAGGTTCATCTTGGCCAATCGCCAAGTGGTCTGGTTGCTTTCTTGGCCATAGATAGAGATGCTATCGGCGGGATTGAGCGACAAGCCAGCCTTGCCATTCTTCTTATAATGGTCTTGGTGGCTTTTGATGAACTTCTCGCTCTGCACGAACATGCCACCGCTGCCACAGCAGGGGTCGAACACCCGGCCCTCGTAGGGTTCCAGCATCTCCACCAGCAGCTTCACCACCGAGCCGGGGGTGTAGAACTGGCCGCCCTTCTTGCCCTCTGCCAAGGCAAACTCGCCAAGGAAGTACTCGAACACCCGCCCCAGCAGGTCCTTGCCCTGCGCCTCTTTGGTGCCGAGGGTGGCCGTGCCCACGAGGTTCACAAGGCCGCCGAGGCTGGCCTTGTCGAGCTTTTCCTGGGCATACACCTTCGGCAGCACGCCCCGCAGCGAGGGGTTGTCCTTTTCGATGGCGTCCATGGCGTCGTCAATGTCCTTGCCGATGGTCGGCAGCGTGGCCCGGCCTTGTAGCCAGTTCCATCGGGAAGAGGGCGGCACATAGAACACCTTCTCGGCGAGGTACTCGTTGCGGTCTTCCGGGTCGGCACCATCGTAGTCGCCCTTGCCCTCCTTCAGTTTCTGGTACAGTTCCTCGAAGGCATCGGAGATGTACTTCAGGAAGATGAGGCCGAGCACCACGTGCTTGTACTCCGCAGCGTCCATGTTCTTGCGGAGCTTGTCGGCGGCCTTCCAGAGTTTTTTCTCCAAGGGTTCTTCTATGTTGTCTTTTTGTTTGGCCATGTTGTTTTTGAAAATTTGAGGCGCCAAATGTACACCGGGACACCAGCTTCGTGAGCTGCGTAACCAGATTTCGTGCCCCCGGCTAAGATGCGGCTAACACCTTCGCAAATATATTCCAAGCAATCGTAATCCAAAGCAAATGAAAACAAAAATCGCAGAAGTAGGTAGTTCGTGAAACCACCTGCCTGCCGTTCCCTCACAAAACACTACCGCATCCTCATAAAACCGCCCTTTCTGTCAAAACTCGTTTTTTGCATTAAATTTTTTTGAAATTTTTTCCCCGAAAGTTTTTGTTATTTGGGAAAAAGCCTTTTAGATTTGCCACACAGACATTGATAAAACGGAATAGCACAACAACAGCAAAAGCTATTTGCCTACAACATACAAGCGAAAACCCAAGCGTAGCGGAACGAGGGCCCAAGTTGGGCAAGCATTAACCATATTTCCTGATACAAAACACAGCTAATCAGCGACTTACAATCGTTGCCCAGTGTTCAAAACCAATCATATTGCCTGGTAAAACAACAAAAATCTTTACAAACCCGGTCTCAGTCGAACCATAACCGGTCTCGGTCGAACTATATTCGGTCTCGGCCAAACCATAATCAGTCTCGGTTAAGCTATAAGCTGTATAGGCCGAACCATAACCATTCTCGGTTAAACCATCATTGATATAGGTTTAACATTAAGCGCCTATTGTCAATATATAGGCAATGTCTGCCTAATTATAACCAATATCTGTTGAACTATAAATGATATATGCTTAACTATAAGCGTTGTCATTTTGACCATTAATCCTTATCATCATGGAAAATCCAATGTATCCCTGCTCTCAATCAGATTTAATCGTGATTGTAAAAACTGGCATTAATTCCTGTGTGGAGTATTTGACAATGCTGACCGCTTTCAGCCCGATGTACAGCAATGAATATTTCGATAATTTCCTTAGTGAAGTAGATGTGGCAGATGCCTTGCCAGATGAAGCCGCCCGCCGTACCCGCTCGGAAATGTTGCGCCTCGACCTCATACAACTGAACAAAAACTGCTGCAACCTTTGGCAAACCCTGAAACGCTATATCTCCAAAGTATATACTGGCGATGCGCTGGCGCTTCAGCTTGGTGCAGCTGGGCAAGGTTATTATACCAAGTCCATCAACCAGAATTGGCCTTCCAGCCGTTCCATGCTGGCGTCCGCCAACCAATACCTGGTTGCCAATAGGGACAAGCTAATGGAAAACAACAATATGCCCGCCGATTTTACAGGTAAAATGTCCACCGCCCTTACTGATTTTAGCAGCTTGCTCACCGCTTACGAATCCAGCAAGGAAGAGATACCTGTGGCCACACAAGCAAAGATTGTTGCTTTAAATGGCATCTACAAAAAACTCATCGGGGTACTCCTCGATGGCCAGGAGATATTTAAAAACGACATCCCCGTCTATAAGCAATTTGTTTTTGATGAAATATGGAGCCGTGTGAGTGGCCCTGGTCTCGCCGGCATCCGAGGCCAAGTCACACAAGAAGGGGTTTTATTGCCTATTAAGGATGCAATTATCAGCCTTTCGGATTTCCCAAGCACTGCCCTCACCGATGACACTGGCAATTACCTGCTCAATGCCCCATCCGGGCAATATACGGTGACCATTACTGCCACAGGTTTTATTACCCGTATAATTGAGCGGTTCAATATTGATATTGGAACAGTCAGTAAATTGGATATAGCCATGACGGCTGTACCAGTGCCAGAAGAAGAGTGATAATTAGGTAGTGCTATATGTTGGCAATTAGGTTTAGAAAGTTTAAAAGGTTTAATTGCACACTGCTTAAACCTTTTATATAGCTCGCACCGTCAAGTTTTATATGGTTCGCTGGGGCGGTTTGAGGTATAGATGAACACATTTGAAATTGATGGTAGTCATTTCCGAGTGGAGGGGTTCTGAAACCCCGGCGTTTCGGAACACTGGGGTTTCATAACCCCTCCTTTCAGAAATAACCGCAACGGGGTCGAATGTCAACACATTTGACCCCGTTGGGGTCATTACCGCCTTGCCTTTCACTCCGGATTTCTTGTCTGCCGACAAGCAGGCATCCGGGGCTATTCATATTTGACCACTTCGTGGTCTAAACTTGTGGGTAAACTTCACCTGTCGTCAGACAGGGATGCCGCAGCCGCTAATATTTGTGGGTTTTCGGCGATTTTGCGAGTATCTATTTAGCGTGATAGGGGGCTTGGGGGCACTCTTGCCACACCCAGCCCAAAGGCCCTCTCCCCCGACGAGCTGCCGTAGGCAGCGAGGAGGGGCAAGGACTTTATGACTTTTAAACGCTTGTGTCTAAAGCCACCTGCCGCCGAAGAGTATATTTTTAGGGCGAAAGGATGGTTTGGTGAGACCAACACAAAAAAAGGCGGCACCCCAAGGGATGCCGCCTTCCTATTTCATCAGACTGGGCAAATACCTTCCACTCAGCCATTTTCAGGCATTATAAGCCACCTTAACCTAATCCTCGTCCTCCACTACCCCAGCCGTCGTCTTGTTCATCAAGAACGCCTTTAGGAAGCCGTCGAGGTCGCCATCGAGGACGGCGTCGGTTTGGGAGGTTTGGTAGCCCGTGCGGTGGTCCTTCACCCGGCGGTCGTCGAGGACGTAGCTGCGGATTTGGCTGCCCCACTCGTTTTTCATCTTGCCCGCTTCGAGCTTGTCCTTTTCCGCCTTTTGGCGTTCCAGTTCCCGTTCATAGAGGCGGGATTTCAGCATCTGCATGGCCTTTTCCCGGTTCTGGATTTGGGAGCGTTCCTGCTGGCATTCGCAGACGATGCCGCTGGGCAAGTGCCGCACCCGCACGGCAGATTCGGTCTTGTTGACGTGCTGGCCGCCCGCACCGCTCGCCCGGAAGGTGTCCCATTCCAGGTCGGCAGGGTTGATTTCCACCTCGATGCGGTCGTCCACCATCGGGTGTACGAAGACGGAGGAGAAAGAGGTCATGCGCTTGCCCTGTGCGTTGTACGGGCTGACCCTGACCAAGCGGTGAACGCCGTTCTCGCCCTTCAACATGCCATAGGCATAGTCGCCGTCTATCTCCAAGCCCACAGACTTGATGCCCGCCGTGTCGCCCGGTGTCTGCCAAAGCTGCGCAACCTTGTAGTCGTTGGCCTCGGCCCACATCACGTACATGCGGGAGAGCATGGACGCCCAATCGCAGGCCTCCGTGCCACCGGCCCCGGCGTTGATTTCGATGACGGCGCCGAGTTCGTCCTCCTGCTGGTCGAGCGTGGAGCGGAACTCGATTTCGTCCAAAGCGCCCAAGGCTTTGCCATAGGCATCGTCCACCTCGGTCTCCGTGGCCTCGCCCGCTTTTTGAAATTCGAGCAGCACCTCGGCATCACCGACGGCATTTTCGATGTCGGTGTACTGTGCCACCCATTTCTTGTTGGTCTTGATGACCTTCAGCACGGCTTGTGCCTTTTCGGGGTCGCCCCAGAAGTCGGGGTTCCCGGTCAGTTCTTCCTTTTCTTCAATATCCCGGAGTCGTTTCTCGACGTCAAAGATACCTCCTCAAAAGGGCCAGGCGCTCCTTGAGCGACAACAGTTGTTCGCTGGTCATAATTTTTAATGGTTATGAAATGAAAGGTTGATGAGCCGTAGCTCTTGGAAAGTGTTGAACTGGATTTTGCTTCGCAAAATTCAGTTCAACACTAAAAATTCTTCACGGCGGCTGGTTGCCTGCCTATTTAGTACAAGCGTTGTTTTTGAAAAATTGCTTTGCAATTTTTCAAAAACAACCAAAAACTACTCCCCGACAGCGGCGGCTTCGCCGCCGCTGTCGGGGAGTAGGGCGAATTTGGGTGCGTTCCGCCCCCAAGCCCCCTGTCACGCTGATTAGATACATTGCCACCAGCCGCCGTGAAGAAATTTTTAGGGGCAGCAAGTTGGTTTTTTGCTGGTGCAAAAACCAACTTACTGCCCCTTTATGGAGTCCCGCCGTTGGCGTTCTTACTTCACTTTCTGCAACTCAACATAGAACACCAGTTCAGAGTTCGCAGGGATGGCGGCATTGCCTTCGGCACCGTAGCCAAGTTCGGAAGGGATGAAAAGCACGGCTTTGGAGCCTTCCTTGAGCAGGGCGATACCTTCGTCCCAGCCCCTGATGACCTGGCCTTGGCCGAGCGGGAAGCTGAACGGTTGGCCACGCTTGAAAGAGTTGTCGAACTCCTGGCCATTGGTGAGCATACCGTAGTACATCACGTCAACGCCTTTGCCAGCGGCAGCTTGGGCGCCTTTGCCTTCTTCCAGCACCAGGTATTTTAGGCCAGAATCGGTCGTCTTGATATTGGCCTTGTTCGCACCTGATTTGTAGTCTTTCAGGATACCGGCCAGCTTGTCGGCTACGGCTTTTTCCTGCTCTTGGTAAACAGCGGCAGCGGCCTGCTTCTCTTGCTGCTCTTTAATCTTGGCAGCGTCATACTCCTCCTTGGACTGCACATTGGCCAAGGTGATGGCATATTTCAAGGACTTGGCTTTTGCCAAATTGGGGTTTTGGCGCATGAGGGAGTCAAGCGGAACTTCCACGGTGATGCTGTCGCCCACCTTCATCATGGCCAATACGTCGGCCACGGGGTTCGCCTTGCCAACGCCCTTTTGGTCTTCGGGCAGTTTGCTAAGGTCGGGTACCATGATGGGCACGGTGCGGCCCATTTGGTAGGTGCTGTTCACGAGGGAGTCGTCCTGATAAACGGAGATGTTCACTTCGGCATAGCTTCCCACGGTGGCAGCCTTGCCAGTGGCATTGGTGTGCTTGATGTACTTGTAGCCGCTGGGGGAGGTTTGCATGCCACCACCACAGGCTACGAGGAATGCAGCAACTGCTGCGAAAACCAAAAGAGATGATTTTTTCATTGTTGAAATAAAATCGCAAGGCAGCCATCCCAGAAGGGAAATTTGGTGCGGCAGGCCTTACAGGTCATTGTTTAAAAGCGCTTCCTGGTATTCAGGTAGAATCTGTTTGAACTTGTTCACCGTTGGCCGCAGGCCGATGAAGGAATAACCGCCCGAAGCATTCTTGTGCCCTCCTCCCTTGAAGTGCTTACGGCATATTTCCTGCACCGAAAACTCGCCCTTCGACCGCAGCGATATTTTGGTGATGGTCGGCTGCTCATGGATGAACGCCGCCATGGTTACGTTTTTGAGTTGAAGCAGGTAATTGACCAGTCCCTCCGTATCGCCCCGGCTGATGTGGAACCGCTCGTAGTCCTGCTTGCTGAGGGTGATGATGGCCGTGCGGTACTCTTCCAGCACTTCCATGCGCTCGTGCAGCACCAGCCCAATGAGGCGGAGGTGCTTTTCCTCCAAGCTGTTGAAAACGAGGTTCTGGATGCGCACGTCGTCCACGCCAAGTTCGAGCAGTTCGGCGGCAAGGCGGAAGACCTTCGGCGAGGTGGAATACTTGAAAGACCCCGTGTCCGTCAGGATGCCCGTGTAGAGGCAGTTGCCAATGGTCGTCGTGATTTTCTCCTTGTCGCCGAGCAGGCAGATGAAATCGTAAACCAGTTCGCTGGTGGAACTGGCCGTGGTGTCGTGCAGGTCGTAGTCGTAAAATGGCTCTGGGAACAGGTGGTGGTCAATCAGTATTTTTTTTGCCTTCAACGGGGCAATCAGTTCGCCCATTTTGTCAATCCGCTCCAAGGAGTTGAAGTCGAGGCAAAACACGATGTCTGGCTTTTCGAGCACCCGCTTGACGTCTTCCTGGTGGATGTCGTAGATGAGGATATCGTTGGCACCAGGCATCCAATTCAAGAAGTTGGGGGACTCGGAAGGAACGGCCACTTTGACGGTATGGCCAAGCTGGTCCAAATAGTGCTTCAGGCCAAGCGAGGCACCTATGGCATCTCCATCTGGGTTCCGGTGCGTGGTGATGACGATGTCCTTTGGCACCGCCAGCAGCGACTTTACTTCTTTGATATTTTCCATGCTAAAACTCGCCTGAAATTTGGGCGGGCGAAGTTCCCAAAATTTACCATCATTACAAAATTATGATTGGTTTTAAACTCAAAAAGATTGAAACATTTACTTTTGCGCCCGTTTTTATAGAAAGGAACGAATGATTGAAGGATTGAAGGATTGAATGGGGGCGTCAGGTATTGGCAGGCCAAATTCAATCCTTCAACAATTCAATCCTTCAATCGTTAAAAATTCAATCCATTAACAATGGCAACCAACAGAACTTTGACCATGATTAAGCCCGATGGCGTCCGTGACGGACATATCGGTGCCATCCTCAACGACATTACCGCAGCGGGCTTCCGCATCGTGGCCATGAAAATGACCCAATTAACAAAAGCCAAGGCTGGCGAGTTCTACGCCGTACATGCCGAGCGCCCGTTCTATGGTGAATTGGTGGACTTCATGTCTTCTGGCCCCATCGTGGCAGCCATCCTTGAAAAAGACAATGCCGTGGCTGATTTCCGCACCCTCATCGGTGCTACCAACCCGGCCAATGCCGCTCCCGGCACCATCCGTGCCAAGTACGCCAAGAGCATGGGTGAGAACGCCGTTCACGGCTCCGACTCCGACGAGAATGCCGCCATCGAAGGCGCTTTCCATTTTGCAGGGGTGGAGATGTTTTGAGGGATGAGGGATGAGGAATGAGGGATGAAAATGCCCAGATTGTTCCTTATTTCTCTACTAACACCATGAAAAAAGGCCAGTCGTGATTCGACTGGCCTTTTTCATACCTCATCCCTTACCCCTCATCCCTTACTTCACCCTTTTCAGCCTCCGCTTGCCCACCTTCACTGCCCGCCAATTGCTGAGCAGGCTCTCCGTATGGGCGGCGTTCATGGTTGAAACAGCGTAGGTATAAGTCTTTCCAAGGTCAATATCCTTGTCAATCACCTCGATTTTTTGTTCCCCGTTCAGCCGGATGACTTGCAGGATGTTTGCCGGGTTGTTGTAGTCGCCGGGCTTGCGGAACTCGAATCGGTAAACGACGAGGGTCTTGGCAGTTTTGTCCTTGTTCTTTAAGTCGCAGGTGAAGCGGAGGCCGCCTTGTTTGATGAGCTTGGGCTTGGCAAGCGAAGGGGCGGCGGTTTGAGGCAGCTTCATATAGGCCAACTCCGGCATGAGGGCCGGCAACTTGTAATAGTTGTTGCGAAGCGAGTCGGTCAAGCCAAACGGGTTTTTGCGAAGCGAAGTGAAATTGTAGAATATGCTGCCTTCAATGCCCGCCAAGGAGCGGTTGAGGCGCACCTGCTTGGGTATTTCGAGGCCGTTGTTCCAAGCGGGTTCCTGGTTCACGCCGACCTTGTAGGCGGCATGGCCCGCATAGACGCTGCGGCCAAAGGAATTGTCTTCCCACCATTTCAGCAGCACCTCGTAGTCGGCCACCGGAAAGCCGATATGCCAATAGAGTTGCGGAGCGACGTAGTCCACCCAGCCTTTTTGGAGCCAGCCCCGCACGTCGGCATAGAGGTCGTCGTAGGTGTTGATGCCTGCACGGGTGGCCGAGCCGAGTTTGGGGTCTTTGCTCACGTTGCGCCAAACCCCGAACGGGCTTACCCCGAACTTCACCTCTGGGGCATTCAGCCGAATCATGCCCGACACCTGGCCGATGAACATGTCCACGTTGTGACGTCTCCAATCCTCGATGCTGGCAAAGCCGAGGCCGTATTTGGCGAAATCCTGGCCATCGGGCAATAGCTCGCCCTGGGCCGGGTACGGGTAGAAATAATCGTCGAAATGGACGCCATCCACCTCGTAGTCCATGACGATTTCCGTGATGACCTCGGTGATATAGTTGCGCACTTCGGGCACCGCCGGATTGAAATAGAGCTTGCCGCCGTAGCGCATGAACCATTCTGGATGGTGCTTGTACGGGTGCATGTCGGAGAGCGTGACCGTGTTGGTGTCCATGCTGGCCCGGTAGGGGTTCATCCAGGCGTGGAACTCCAGGTTGCGCTTATGGGCTTCGTCAATCATGTACTCCATGGGGTCGAAGTCTATGTCCAACGCTTTTCCCTGCTTGCCGGAGAGATAGGTTGACCAAGGGGATATTTTCGAAAGGTAAAATGCATCGCCAGCCGGACGAACCTGGGCCAACACGGCATTGAAGCCCGCTGCCTGCAAGAGGTCAACCGTCTCCGTCCATTCGGCCATGAACCGCTCTTTTGAAAGGCCCTTTACCGAAGGGAAATCAATATTGGCAACCGTAGCGACCCATGCCCCCCGGAACTCCCGCTTGGGGGATTGCGGACTTTGGATTGCGGATTGCGGATTGGGGGTCTGTGCTGTGACCCAAGTATTGGAGGTTATGAAAACAACGAGGAGGAAGCCAAGTAGGGATTTTCTCATGGTAAACTTGTTATGAAGCAAAATGATAAAAAATCAAGCCACAAAGCTATCAAAACATGTTGGCTGGGCAAGCGGAACTCATGTTTACTAAAATTAGTGCCCTCCACGTAAGGCCGTAAGGCTGGACAAATCTTAGGGGCAGAAAATTGATTTTTTGCTGAGGCAAAAAACCAATTTGCTGCCCCTAAAAAATTCTTCTCGGCGGTGGTTGGCTCCGCCAACCACCGCCGAGAAGAATTTTTTAGGGCGAAACGAAAATTTTGCTTCGCAAAATTTTCGTTTCGCCCTTTAAGGAGAGCAGCGGTAGGCTAATTGATTCCCAAGCATAGCCAACTACTCATCATCGTCCACCAACTCCAATTTGGCAGCGGCCAATTCACTGTAAGCGTGGCGGTCGCCGAGTTTATTCGCAATGGCCATGCCCTGCTTGTAAATGCCAACCGCCGAATCGGGTTCGCCAAGCGCCGTTTTCAATTTCCCAAAATGATAGTAGGTGCCTACATAGTCAGGGGAATCGTTGACCAGTTTCAGGTAATGCTCCAATGCTTGCGCAGTATTGCCCAATTTCTCGTGCTCTTTTGCCAAGGCAAAAAGAATAAAGGCATCGCCGGGCTGGGCTGCTTGGAATTGAAGGAGTTGTTCGAGCCGTGGGGATGTGTTCATGGCCATTACTTCGTATAAAAATGCGTGATTGGAATATCAACGGACAAGATGACCCCCATGCGCCAAGCGTTCGTCTTGTCCACGCTGAGGCCCAGATTTGGGTCAATCTTTCTGAGGTTCGGCCCAAGCTGTGCGCCTACCCCGAAAGATACCGGGATATTGTTTCCGAAACCGTAAATCAAGTAACCGCCGGGGGCCACGATGTTCTGGAACTTTAGTTCTGGAATCTGCGAGGTCTCGTCGCTGAAACGGTAGGCGAAGATGGCGCCCACGTCAATCAACTGAGCATAGAGGCTAAGGCTGCCACGGTTGTTTTTCAAGCCTTTGTTCAGGTCAATGCCCAAGGGGGCTGAGGGCGCAAGGACGTTTTTGTTCTTGATGGCCTCATCCACTTCTTCGTTGAAATCGTTTTCCCTGCCATAGCCCAAGCCTCCGTAAGAGTTCAAGGAGATGCTCCATTTCGACTGCTTCTTCATGCGGGAGCTACCGGGGGGCAGGGCGAACAGTTCGATGGCAGCAGCGACTTCCTTGGAGTCCTTTGCCTCGGCAACGGTCGCCATGAAATTGACGTGGCGGAGGAACTCTTTTTTGAATTTGAAATCGTCCTTGTTGAGCAATTCAGTGAGTATGCGGGTCAAATTGGCGACAGCCAACGAATAATGTTCCTGCCGCACATTGAATTCCAAATCGAACAATTGCTCCACCACCGTGAACAGCTTGTGCTCCAAGGTATCGGTATCGGCGGCTTGCTCATCTTGTTTGGGCTGGGCGGTCGGTTTGCCGTTTTCCACCTTCCATTCAGGCAGTACGATTTGCGTCCGCAGGTTGCGGGCCTGTTCCAATAGGTCGAAGAGCAGCCCTGCAAAACGGCGGTATTCATCGTTCAATACGGCACTGCCGAAATTCCCCTTGGCAATCAATTCGCTGAGTGCTTGTTCGAGTTGGCGGCCAGTCTGCGCCAATTGGACAAGGGAGTTGCGCAGCGAGATAGGTGCTTGGCTCATGCTGGATAATTCGCCAAGCGAAGCCCTGAAATCGGTGCCATTGCTGAAACGTAGGCCCTCGCCTTGCTGCCAAAGCAAGCCAAGGTAGAGGTAAACATGGGTGATGTCCCTCATTTTCATGCTCACGTCTTCGGTACTTACCCAAATCTTTCCATCTACAGCTTCCTCCGTGATGCTATTGGTGAAAAGCCGAAGCAGCTTCATGCTCATGGCAACGTCCTGCACTGCCTTTCTTGTCTTTTCGTTGGAAATATCCTGCCAGCGTAGGCTGTCCTGAATGGCGGCTGCCCCAGCCCAAAAATCCATGAAACGCTCTGGCCTTTGTCCGTCAAAAATCATCTGCGTCGTGGTGAGCAGGTCTTCCATCACCAATTGGTACTCCTGTTTTTTCACAAACTGGACGTTCGTTGAATACTGCCGCACATTCTCTGGCAGCACTTTCAGGTCTTTTTGGAAAACCTCCCGCAGCGATTCGATATAGGCGTTGTAATTGTAAATTTCTTCGCCAATGACATAAATGAGGTCATAAGTAGCTGGGAAAAGCATCCGGTATGTTGGCTGCTCGTTCATCTTCTTGCGCAAGCCTTCGAAGAAAGTGGCATTCAGTTCCTCCTTCGTTCGCTTCGCCAAAAAAATGGCCAGCCCATCCGCCAGGTTGGTGATGAGGCTGCCGCCACCAAGACCGCCCTTGCCTGCCGCTCCAGAACTCCCTCCCGGTGACACCGATTCACTGATGATGTCAATCGGGATGAGATTGGAAAAATTCGACTGCGCATACTGGTGCAGGGAAATGAATGGGTTGCCCTCAAAGCAGGTTTTGAGGTTGACCTTGATGACGGGCAGCCCGTTTTCCACGGTCGTCTGCAAGGCATCAGGACAGTACGAGGACACTATTTGAAGGACGGCAATTTCGTTCACCTCCACGGAGTTGTCCACCTCCGCCCTGAACCGGACCGGGTCGAACTCAAAATAATCATTGAGCCTGGCGGCGTCCTTCCAAGCATTCTGGCCAACCATTGGAGCAAGGCAAATCAGGGTAAACGCAATGGTAAAGGAGGTCTTCATCGGATTGGTATATTATGGTTTAGGAGGTTTAGGGTGTTTAGAAGGTTTAAATTGGGACTAAACCCTCTAAACCCTCTAAACCCTCTGAACCTTCTAAACTTCCTTTAAATCAGCTTTTTTTGCTTTTCATAAATGCCACGACCGCCCTTCTCACATCGCTCCGCAAATCCTTGGTGTCGCCGTCTTTTGCCGTATCGGAACTGATGAAATTGCTTTTGTTGAAAAACTCCAACCGGGCTTCTTTTCCTTCAAAAACGTATTGGTTGGTGGCAACCCGATAAGTCTTTGATTCGTTGAGGGGCTTGCCCGCTACTTTCCAGGTCTTCGCAGCCTCATTGTACTCGATGCCGTGCCATTGGAGGTAGCCACCTTTGCCCTTGTTCTCGATGCCAGCATCCAGGGCTTTTTTCAAGATGCTGCCCTTTAGTTCCACTTCGTAAATGCCTCCTCCAAACGGCAATGCCCTGAACACGTCAACCGCCGTCAAATCACCTTCCAGCATGTCGTCAACCCGGATGCTGCCGCCATTGAAAAATGCTGCGTCCACGGGCTTTTTGGCCGCAGCGGCCATGCTGGCGGCGATGATGCCACCGAGGTTCGTCTGGAAGTTTCGGACGGATTTCTCCAAACCGTCCAGCGGTGTTTTGGCCTGGAAAATAACCTCGTTGGGGTCGTCCACCACCTGCTTGATTTGACTGTTCATCACGCCCTGCCAAACTTGCACAATGGAATCCACCATTGCATCCTCCTCCAGTTCATCCGTGATGGGAATGAGTTCCGAGGTGAGGCTGGTCGTCTTTGTATCGGGATAAAAAGTGAAGCGGTGCGCCCATACCGTCTTCGCATTGGCATCCGCCTTGGCGATGACCACGTTCCCGATGGTGTCCAAGCTGTTTTCATGCTCATGCCCGCCCATGATTAGGCTGGTCTTGGGCAGCATGGCCGCCATTTTCATGTCCATCCCCAATTCCAGGTGCGTCAGTCCGATGACGACATCGCAGGATTGCACAAGCTCCAAATACGCTTTTGTCGCTTCGGAATAAGGGTCTTCGTAATAGACCCAAGGCTGCTGGTTGTCGTTCACGCAGGCGCTGTAAAAGCCAACTTTGATCGGTTTGCCGCCTGTATAGTTGTCTATTTCCCAGACGTAGGTCTCTGGCAGGAAGTATTTGTAGTCATAGTTTAGTTTATGAAACGGCTCGATTTTGTTGCCAGTCTTGTGCAGCACATTGGTGCCGAGCCAGTCGAAATAGGATTCGTTTAGCCGCTCCTGCAATTCCGCCTCTTTGATATCGAACTCGTGGTTGCCGAATGCTACCAGGTTCACACCGATTGCGTTCATCACCTCCACCATCTGGCGGCCCTTGATGGACTTGCCTTCAAACTTCATTGTCCCCAACAGCGATGGACTCACGAAATCGCCCGCCAGCACCGTCAGCAGGTTGTAGTTTTCGCCTAACAATTGATTGCGGAGCGTGGCCACCCTCGCCATGCCGCCCACTTTCCCCTTTTCCAATGGGGCAATCTCATAAACATCGTTCATCTGGAGGATGGTGAAACTAACGGGGGTGTAGTCCACTCCTTGGTATTCGTCTATCGGGGTGGTCTGGCCGCTGTTCGGGTCGGCAATGCTCATTAGGGAAGCACAAGAGGCAAATATCAGCATCGCCATTGCCCCAAGAATCAGCTTCGCAAATCGTGTAAGATTGTTTTTCATGAATATGGTAATTGAATCAAGTTTTACCTTCGCCGCAGGGTGGGAAAAATTTACTGAAGTGAATCTTCGATTTCCCAATTTCCAAATTTCCTAATTTCCAATTTCCCTACCAATGCTCTGGCAACCATCCAAGGATTTCGTTCAGCATACACATTTGCGCCACTACCTCGATTGGTTGGCACAAAACTACAATTTGAATTTTCAAAACTACCATGATGCGTGGCAATGGTCGGTGGAAAATGTCGAAGACTTCTGGGAAAGTTGCTGGAAATACTTCAAGGTCATTTCGCACAGCCCCTACAAGCAGGTCTTGAAAGAGCGCAAAATGCCCGGCGCCATCTGGTTCGAAGGCGCTACACTGAACTATGCCGAGCACGTTTTTAATCGGCCAACGGCCAACGGCCAACAACCAAAGGATGAAGACATCGCCATCGTTTTTTCCTCGGAAAGGCATGATTTGGTAGAAATAACTTGGGGTGAAATGCGCAGCCAGGTTGCCAGTATGGCCGCCTATTTGCGCAGCATCGGCATCCAAAAAGGCGACTGCGTGGCTGCCTACCTGCCCAATATCCCAGAAGCCACCTACGCCTTTCTTGCTTGCGCCTCCATCGGGGCCATTTGGTCGTCCTGCTCCCCCGATTTCGGCACGAACAGCATCGTTGACCGCTTTTCGCAAATCGAACCCAAAGTCCTCTTCGCCGCCGACGGCTACACCTACAATGGCAAGCCTTTCGATAAAATGGCCGTCGTCAATGAACTTTGCGAGAAATTGCCGACTGTCAAAAACGTCATCCTCGTAAACTATCTAAACGCTGGCGGCCTCAAGTTTGGCAGCCCCCCCCAGTCACCAATCACTAATCACCAATCACCAATCACCAAATCCTGGAACGACACATTTAACCCCTCAGCCACCCTAACCTTCACTCCCCTACCCTTCGACCATCCGATTTATGTGTTGTATTCGAGCGGCACAACGGGCATGCCAAAGGCCATCACCCATTCGCATGGCGGCAACCTATTGGAACACTTGAAATACCTGCACTTCCACAACGACGTACACCCCGGCGAGCGGTTCTTTTGGTTCAGCACCACGGGCTGGATGATGTGGAACTTCGTCAACGCCAGCCTATTGGCTGGAGCCACCATCGTGCTGTACGACGGCAGCCCCGGCTACACCAACCTCCACCGCCTTTGGGAACTGGCCGAGAAAGCCCGAATCGCCCATTTTGGAACGAGTGCCCCCTACCTCAGTGCCTGCATGAAACAGGGCCTCGAACCCTGCCAACAGCACGACCTCAGTGCATTGCGGAGCATCGGCAGCACCGGCTCTCCCCTACCCCCGGATGCCTTCGACTGGGTTTACAACCATGTGAAAAAAGACCTCTGGCTGAGCAGCATGGCGGGCGGCACCGATGTCTGTACGGCATGGGTCGGAGGCAACCCGATGGGGCCGGTTTACAAGGGCGAAATCCAAACTCGTTGCCTTGGCGCAGCCATTGAATCTTGGGATGAAAACGGCCACCCAGTCGCTTCTGGCGTTGGAGAATTGGTGGTCACGAAGCCCATGCCCTCCATGCCCGTTTTCTTCTGGGGCGATGCCAATTTTGAAAAATACCTCGGCAGCTATTTCGACATGTACCCTGGCATCTGGCGGCACGGCGACTGGATTGAAATCACCGAGCACGGCGGCATCGTCATCTATGGCCGCTCCGATGCCACACTCAACCGCCAAGGCGTCCGCATAGGCACGGCGGAGATTTACCGGGCAATGGACAAGCTCCCCGAAATCAAGGACAGCCTCATCGTCAACATCGAACTGCCCGGTGGCGGCGACTATATGCCTCTTTTTGTACTTCTACAAGCGGGGGAAACATTGGATGAGGAACTCAAAAAGCGCATCAACCAGACTCTGCGCGGCGAATACTCCCCCCGCCACGTCCCCGACGAGATTATCGCCTGCCCCGACATCCCCTACACCATCAGCGGCAAGAAGATGGAGGCACCCGTGAAAAAGATATTGATGGGGAAACCCTTGGACAAAGCGGCGAATCTGGATTCGATGCGGAACCCAGAGAGTTTGGTTTTTTTTGAGGGGTTTGTGATTAGTGAATAGTGAATAGTGATTGGTGATTGGAGGGGTAAGGGAAACAGTTTTGTTAAAGCAAAATACTATGAGAGATGGAATACAAAAACTTTACTCAATTGGATGTTTACAAGGAATGTAGGAAATTCCGAAAAAAGGTTTCTGAAATGGTAAAATCAGATTTCCCAGATAAAGAAAAATTCCTGCTTACTCCGCAAATATTGGATGCTTCAAGGTCAGTTACGGCAAATATTGCAGAAGGGCATGGGCGTTTTTACTATCAAGACAGTATAAAGTTTTGCAGAAATTCCCGTGGCTCTTTAGAAGAAACCTTGGAACACCTTATCACGGCCTTTGATGAAGGCTATATTTCGCAGGAAAAATTGAAAGAGTTGAAAAATCAATACGATAATTGCCTCCGGTTAATAAACGGGTACATTCGGTACCTTGGAAATTCTAAACGTGGGGAAGGTGATAAGTAAGTGGTGATTAGTGAAAAGTGATTGGTGATTAGGACGAACCCCAAATCACTAATCACCAATCACTAATCACCAGTCACTAATCACTAATCACCAATCACTAACAATGAAAAAAGAACTCTTCTTCATCCTCTTCATCTGCTTTGGCATACAGCGGATACTCACCGCCCAAATTGCTGACCAGAAAGCATCCGAAAAATGGGACCCCAAGCTCACCGAGGCTTGGGAGACCGTGCCGAAGGTCATCACCCCAGGCAACGGCACCTCCGCACCGAGCGACGCCATTGTGCTGTTCGACGGCACGAACCTCAATGAATTCACCCACGAAAACGGCACACCCGCCTCTTGGGAGGTAAAGGACGGCGCCATGACCGTGAAGCCCGGCAGCGGGGCCATTTATACCAAAAAAGTCTTCGGCGACTACCAATTGCACGTGGAATGGCGGGCGCCCGTGGTAGTGAAAGGCGAGGGCCAGGGCCGGGGCAACAGTGGCATCTTCATGCAGGGTCGCTACGAGGTGCAAGTGCTCGATTGCTTCAACAACACCACCTACCCCAACGGTCAGACGGGTTCCATTTACAAGCAGACCATCCCCCTCGTTAACGCTTGTCGTCCTCCCGGTGAGTGGCAGACCTACGACATCATCTACACTGCCCCCCGCTGGGGCGTGGACGGCGTGCGCACTGCTGCTGGCCGTGTCACCGTCATCCACAATGGCGTGGTAGTACAGAACGGCACCGAAATCAAAGGCACGACCGAGTACATCGGCCTGCCCAAGAACATCGCCCACGGCGATGGTCCCCTCATCCTGCAAGACCACGGCGACCTCGTGAGTTACCGAAATATCTGGTTGAGGAAAATGTGATGCTGCTTGCCCTTTTCATAAAAAAGGTGACGCCTTTCGGAAAGGTGCCACCTTTTTTTATTTCAAAAAAATCAAGCCTTCCTTGCCACGAAATTCACCCCAAAGAAAAAATACTCCCTCAGCACCCCATACCGCTGCCAAAGCGCCTGTTCTCGTTTCTGAACGTCCGCAGGCTGGTTTTTCAGGAAGAAACCAGGTGGGAAGAAGCGGACATAATGCAGCTTGTCCTCCTCCATTTCAAAGCCAGCCTTGATGAACTCCGAGCGCCAGACGTAGTAAGGCCGGATGTTCTCGTTGCCCATCTTCACCATACGGCCAAGGCCCTCGTCGTAGTAGTCAATGATACGGTTGTTGCCCCGCTGCTTGTAGAGTTTCAGTCGTTGAATGAGGTTGTTGCCGTTCTCCTCTATAGCGATGAGTTGACCGCCGGGCCGCAAGGTCTGATGGAAAATGCGGAGGCTATCCTGCAAGGGTTCGAGGTGGTGCAACGTGTCCTGCACGATGATGATGTCCTCGGAGTTGGGATTGACTTGGGTGGAGAAGACGTCCTCGTAGCTGGTGCGCACGAGGCTCATGTCGCCGTATCGTGACCAATAGTCGAGGCGGGCGGGTATTTCCTTGTAGTAGAATTCGAGCGTGGTGCCACGGGAGGCGAAGCCGTTCAGTGCCAGGAAGATTTGGGTGGTGGCGTAGCCGCAGCCGCAGTCCCAGATACTTGGAAATTGGGAAATTGGGAAATTGGGAAATTGGGCGCTGCGTACCTGGTCGAGGACGTATTGTAGGCGCTGGGTGAAATAGGCTTTTCGGAAGGGGAGCTTGGCGGGGTCGTCATGGTATTTGTAGTACTCCCGGAGCTTGTCACGGTGCTTGAGTTCTTCTAGAAATAGTTCGAAAAATTGTTCGACAGTCATGTGGCAAAGGTAGGAATATCCATTTGATTAGGGTTTTTCGGAAATTTGCGGTGCAAACTAACTGACCGATGCCGCACGAATTGCCACCATTTAGCATTACTTACTCACCGAGCCTGCCCGCCCTGCTCCGGCAACTGCATTGCACGATTGCGGTCAGCGCATTCCAGAAGGGCAAACTGATTTTTCTGGCGGCAAAAAACGAACGGGAACTGGCGCAATTACCCCGTAACTTCGTGAAGCCGATGGGCATTGCCTTGCAAGGCGATAAAATGGCCATTGCCTGCAAAGAGGAAGTCATCGTACTAGCAAATGCGCCGCAATTGGCGGCCAGCTATCCCAAGCGAACGGCCCGTTACGATGCACTCTACCTGCCCCGCCTCACCTACCATGTCGGCGATTTGGACCTGCATGACCTCGCTTTCGGGGCCGATGGGCTGTTGTACGGGGTGAACACGTTTTACTCGTGCATCGTGAAGCTGGACGAGAACTTCAACTTCACGCCGATTTGGCAACCACCTTTCATAACGAGTTTGGTCAAGGAAGACCGCTGCCACCTGAACGGGATGGCCTTAAGTAATGGGCTGCCGAGGTACGTCACGGCCATGAGCTATACAGATATGTACCAAGGCTGGCGGGCGCACCTACCAAACAATGGCATTTTGATGGACATGGTAACCAACGACGTGTTGGCCAGCAACCTGGCCATGCCGCATTCGCCAAGGTTGCACAAGGGGAGCTTGTATTTTCTTTGCTCCGCAACGGGCGAGTTGGTGAAAATGGACTTGGAAACCGGGCAGCAGACTTCGATTATCCAATTGGAAGGCTTCGTTCGTGGCCTCGATTTTTATGGAGAATATGCTTTTGTGGGCCTATCAAGGCTGAGGGCCACATCGAGCACGGCAGCCAAATTGAAGCATTCCCGTCCAGATAGCAAAGTGGGCGTGGCCGTGGTGCATTTGCCTACTGGGAGCCTCGTGGCAGAAGTGAATTATCTAAACACTTTGGACGAGATTTTCGATGTGAAAATCATCCCGAATTACCAGTTCCCCGGCATTTTGAACACCGAAAAGCCCGCCCATAAATCTGCCATCACCTGGCCCAATGGAGGTGTCTGGCAATCCTAATCCGCAATCCGCAATCGCAAATCCGCAATTGTCAATATCTGCGCTTCACCAACTTGATAAACTCCTTGGCCTTTTCCTTCTTCTCCTTGCCGACCCAATTGTAGCGAAGCGCAATGTTCTTCACCAAATAGCCCTTTGCTTCCTCGAAGCTGCGCATTTGGTTCAAGGCATTGACAGTTGTTTCGAATGAGTTGGCATCGTTGCCGAACAGTTCGGCCTGCGTGGAAATACGCTCGTTGAGACCCATCGCTTTTTTGATGTCGCCAATGGGCAATTGGCTGAGCTTTTCGGAAAGTTCGGTGGCCGTTTTAAAGGAAAACAGTGCTTCTAAATCCGGGTCATCAATCGGCGCAGCCTGATAAACTGGCGGTGGAGGTGGAGGTGGCGTTTCTACCACCACTGGTCTTTCAACCACAGGTGGAGGAGGCGGCGGTGGCGGAGGTGCAGGCAAGGGGTCTGGTTCCCGCTCAACTTTGGGTGGTTCTGGCTTGGGTGGCTCCGGTTTTGGCGGGGGTGGAGGTGGGGTCTCAGGCCGCCGCAGGGTTATTTTCGGTTCGGCTGGTTTTGGCTCCACTAAAGGTGGCACCACTACTGGCGGTGCCGCATGGCCGCCGTCCAGTTGCAGGAAGCATTCGTAAAACTGCTGCACATAGCTGCGCATCAGGTCTTTTTCGATGTTGGAGATATTGCGGGGGTCGCCGCTGATGTTTTTGTACAGGGCGTTGATTTTATCAAGCAGTGCCTTGCTTTTTTGAAAATCCATTGAATATGGGTTGTGGATTGTTTTGAAAAAATGGGGAAACGCTTACCTTCGCACTCCCATTGTAAAAATGAGGCCGAAAGGTAGGCAATTCGGGCAAATCGCCCAACCGAAGCCGAAATTTTGCCTTGCTCGTCTCACCGAACGGATTCCAAATCGAACATCTCACAAATCGAAGCAAGCGAGAAAACTGGGCTTTCCCCTTGGTTTTATGACCAAAAAAAGCCCACACAACGCAGTGAACGAACATGTTTCTTGAGCCACATTTCAAAGGTCAGCGCAACGGTTGGATTGAAGTCATTTGCGGGAGCATGTTCTCCGGCAAGACGGAGGAGCTTATCCGCCGACTGAAGCGGGCGAAGATTGCCAACCAAAAAGTGGAGATTTTCAAGCCAAAGATTGACACCCGGTACGATGAGGTAAAGGTGGTCTCCCACGACGAAAACTTCATCCTTGCCGTGCCCATTGACCATTCCAAACGGATACTCGAATTGACGGAGGGCATCAGCGTGGTGGGCATTGACGAGGCGCAGTTCTTCGATGCAGAGTTGACGGATGTCTGCCAACAATTGGCGGTGTCAGGGAAGCGGGTCATTGTAGCAGGCTTGGACATGGACTTCAAGGGTCGGCCCTTCGGGCCAATGCCCAGCCTCCTGGCTGTGGCGGAGTACATCACTAAGGTTCACGCCATCTGTCAACACTGCGGCAACCTTGCCACGCATTCCTATCGCCTTGCAAATGACAGTGGCCAGGTACTCCTCGGCGAAAAAGATAGCTATGAACCTCGTTGCCGCGCTTGCTACAACATGGGGAACATCCTTAAATTGCAGACGGAACCGTAGTTGTGATTGGTGATTGGTGACTGGTGATTGGAGAGAGCCATTCTAATCACCAATCACTAATCACCAATCACTAACCTCCCCCTTAAATTCAAAACTAAAAACAAACACTAATGACATTAGAACCCATTTTTGAGCGCCAGCTCGAAAGTTTCATTGAAAATGCCCTCCTCGAAGATGCCCCTCAAGGTGACCGCACGTCCCTTGCTTGCATCCCTGCCGATGCCCGTTGCAAAGCAAAATTATTGGTGAAGGATGCGGGAATTTTGGCAGGCGTCGAAGTTGCCCACCGGATTTTCCAGAAAGTTGACCCAAGTTCCAGCTTTACCAAATTGATTGAGGACGGTACACATGTCAGTTTTGGCGATGTTGCCTTTGAGGTGGAATGCAATACCCAGGCGCTGCTTCGGGCAGAGCGAGTCGCACTGAACATCATGCAAAGGATGAGCGGCATCGCTACCCTGGCACACGAGTTCATGTTCGAGGTGGAAGACCTTCCAGTTAAGATTTTGGATACCCGCAAGACGACGCCTCTGCTGCGTTTCCTTGAAAAATATGCAGTGCGTACGGGCGGCTGCACCAATTACCGGGAGAACCTCTCCGACTGGTTCATGATTAAAGACAACCACATCAAGGCATGCGACAGCGTTCGGGGAGCCATTGAAAAAGTGTTGGAATACCAAAAATCACAGGGCCTGAACCTTGGCATCACGGTAGAGGTAAAGAACCTGGTTGAACTTTACGAAGTACTGGAAATAGGTCAAATCACCCGCATCATGTTCGACAATTTCGAATTGCCGCTGTTGGGAGAGGCCGTGGAAATCGTCGGCAAACGCTTCGAGACGGAGGCATCGGGAGGGGTCAATATCCACTCTGTAAGGCGAATTGCACAGACTGGGGTGGACTTCATTTCTGTTGGCGCATTGACGCATTCGGCCACCAGTCTCGACCTGAGCTTGAAGATACAATAACACAAGCTACGGAGTACCTAAGATTCTCACCAAATCTCTTTTTCTTCGGCTTCACCGCAGAAACACCGATTTGAAAGGAGACTATGATGCTCCGCAATTTGAGTTATTCCAACAAAAAATGCCTTCTGGCTGTGATCGCCAGAAGGCATTTCTTTTGTCAGATACCCTCAGTTGGTGATTATATAACGGCTCTCAACCTGCCGGGTAGTTTTTAAAAACCAGGACAAAAAAGGTAATCATTGAAATGATGACCAGCCATACCCTGATGTCTTTTAGAAATTCTAGTTTGTACATGATTAAGTGTTGTTTTTTGACAAAATGGTTCATTATCATGACCTACATGATTTGTTTGGTTTAACGAAATGTGGAAATTTGATGAAAGGGAAAACAAGTGATGAACCTACCTTTTCAAATAGAATGCCAACAGAATTTCCTTTAATGTGTTTTGGTTGCCAAAATTGCTCGATTGATACGCTTGACCAAGGTGGGGCCTTCGTACACAAGCCCACTGTAAACCTGCACCAAAGCCGCACCAGCATTCAGCTTTTCAATCGCATCGCTCGGTGAGGAGATGCCGCCAACGCCGACGATGGTCAACTTACCCTCGGATTTTTGGTGTAAATATTCGATGACTTCGGTGGAGCGTTTTTTTACGGGCTGCCCACTCAATCCACCTGCCCCGATTTCTTCTAAAACTTTGGGGTCGGAATGCAATCCATCCCTTGAAATCGTCGTGTTCGTCGCAATAACTCCATCCAATGCAGTTTCCTGGGCTATGTCCAAAATATCGTCCAACTGGCCATCGGTAAGATCTGGTGCAATTTTCAACAACAAGGGCTTGGGTTTGGATTTCTGTTTGTTCAAATGTTGGAGGGCAGTAAGCAGTTCGGTCAGTGGGCCTTTCTCCTGGAGGTCACGGAGGTTGGGCGTATTGGGCGAGCTGACATTGACCACGAAATAGTCCACATAAGGGAACAGCGCTTCGAAGCAAATGGCGTAATCCCTGCCAGCCTGTTCATTGGGTGTTACCTTGTTTTTGCCAATGTTCCCTCCGATGATGACGTTGCCCGGCTTGCGTTTCTTTAGCCGCCCGACCAGAGCATCCACCCCTTCGTTGTTGAATCCCATTCTGTTGATGAGTGCCCCGTCGGCAGGTAGGCGGAAAAGCCGTGGTTGAGGGTTGCCAGGCTGCCCAACTGGTGTGACAGTACCGATTTCAATGAAACCAAAACCGAGCGCCGACATGGCCTCATAGCTTTTCCCATCCTTGTCGAACCCAGCCGCCAGACCGACAGGATTGGGGAAAGTCAGTCCGAACACCTTTCGTTCCAAGCGCTTGTCTGTCACGGCATAAAAACGGTGGAGCATCCATCCAAGGGCTGGAATGGCCAAGGCTGTTTTCAACAAAAGCACTGTGAAATGGTGTGCCCGCTCAGGGGAAAACAGGAAAAGGATAGGTTTGAGAATGAGTTTGTACACGAGATGAGTTCAAATATTTTGGCAAATGTATCCCTCCTTTCGAAATCTAAAAATCGGCGCTGGGCATAGTTGGATATTTAGTTGATTTAATGGTTCGTGAAGGTTTACTGGCGTGAATCTTCGATTTCAGCCTGTCTGTCGGCAGGCTGAAACGACTTGAAACCTTCACGGACCATTGTAATAAGAAGCTGCCATAAAATCAAAGAAAGCAAATTCATCAAACCAACCCCCTCTCCACCAAAGGGTGTTTTCAAAAAATCGCTCTTTTTTTCCACATTACCCCCTTATTTTTTCCACCAAGTTTGAATTAACACAAACAAGAGTTAGTTTTGCCCCGATTTTTCAAACCATTTAATCGAAATCATCTTTAACATGGCAACCATCCGTTTTCAAGCAGTACAACAGACCCTGAACCGCAAGCCAGTCGCAGTAACTGAGCCGGGCGTGCGCCGTTCGGAGTTGTACGCATCCAATGTTTTTACCCTGAGCACTGCCAAACATTACATGCCGAAGGAAGCGTATAATGCGGTTGTTTCGGCAAATACGCTTGGCACCAAGATTGACCGCAAAATCGCCGACCAAGTGGCCGCTGGCATGAAATCCTGGGCCATCGGCAAAGGCGCCACCCACTACACGCACTGGTTTCAGCCATTGACTGGTGCCACGGCTGAGAAGCACGATGCCTTCTTCGAGCCAGTAGGCGATGGCGCAGCCATTGACAAGTTCGATGGGGGGCAGTTGGTGCAGCAGGAGCCAGATGCTTCCAGTTTCCCAAGTGGCGGTATCCGCAATACTTTCGAGGCAAGGGGCTACACGGCCTGGGACCCTACCAGCCCAGCCTTCGTTATGGGCACTACACTTTGCATCCCGACTGTCTTTGTCAGCTACACGGGCGAGGCCCTCGACCACAAGACTCCGCTGCTGCGTGCGCTGCAATCACTCGACCATTCAGCAACGGAAGTGGCCCGCTATTTCGACAAAAACGTGAACAAAGTCATTTCTACCCTTGGCTGGGAACAGGAATACTTCCTCGTTGATTCGGCACTTGCGGCTTCCCGCCCTGATTTGACTTTGGCAGGCCGGGTGTTGCTCGGCCACGGGGCAGCAAAAGGGCAGCAATTGGAAGACCATTACTTCGGCTCCATCCCTGAGCGGGCGTTGGCGTTCATGCGGGAGTTGGAAATCGAGTGCATCCAATTGGGCATTCCTGTTAAAACCCGCCACAACGAGGTGGCTCCAAACCAGTTCGAGATTGCGCCACTGTTCGAGGAAGCCAACCTCGCTGTTGACCACAACTCGCTGCTCATGGACGTGATGAGCAAGGTAGGCGCTCGCCACAATCTGGCTGTACTCTTGCACGAAAAACCATTTGCAGGTGTGAACGGCTCCGGCAAGCACAACAACTGGAGCATGGCCACCGACACGGGTGTAAACCTGCTCTCGCCGGGCAAAACACCCAAGACGAACCTCCAATTCCTGACCTTTTTCATCAACACCATCAAGGCGGTAAATGAGTATGCCGACCTGCTCCGTGCCGCTATTGCCTCTGCGAACAACGACCACCGTCTTGGTGCCAATGAGGCCCCGCCAGCCATCATTTCCGTCTTCCTCGGCGCTCAGCTTTCTGCCGTTTTGGACGAACTGGAAAACGTCTCAGACGGCAGTCTTTCGCCTGAAGAGAAAACCGAGTTGAAACTGAACGTGGTGGGCAAAATCCCCGATGTGTTGCTCGACAATACCGACCGCAACCGTACCTCGCCGTTTGCCTTCACTGGCAACAAGTTCGAGTTCCGGGCCGTGGGCAGCTCTGCCAACTGTGCCAAGCCGATGATGGTGCTCTGCACGATTGTATCGCAGCAGTTGAGGGAGTTCAAGGCGGAGGTGGACAACCTCATCGAGAACAAAAAGATGAAGAAGGACGATGCCATCTTCAACGTATTGCGGGAGTATATCAAGGCTTCCAAGAAAATCCGCTTCGAAGGTGACGGCTACTCGGAGGAGTGGGTGAAGGAGGCCAAAAAGCGAGGTTTGAACAACTTCAAGACCACACCGGAGGCCTTGAAAGCCCAAGTTTCAAAAAAGGCAATTGACCTCTATGCCGCACATGGCGTGATGAACAAGGTGGAGGTAGAATCCAGGTACGAAATCGAACTGGAAGAGTATATCAAGAAAGTTCAAATAGAGGGCCGCATCCTGGGCGACATTGCCACAAACCATGTCATCCCGACGGCCATCGCCTACCAGAACACCCTCATCCAGAACGTGAAGGGCCTGAAGGAAATCTTCGGAACTGATTTCAAAAAATACGCTGAACAGCAATTGGGCCTCATCGAGGACATTTCTGGGCATATCAACGCCATTAAAAAGAACGTGGACGACATGATTGAGGAGCGCAAAAAAGCCAACGTCATTGACCACGCCGACAAAAAAGCAGATGCCTACTGCAACAAAGTGAAACCCTACTTCGACACCATCCGCTACCACTGCGACAAGCTGGAACTGATGGTGGACGACGAACTTTGGCCGCTGACGAAGTACCGGGAGTTGTTGTTTACTCGTTGATTTTCAGTCTATTAGAAATAAAGGAGGCCGGGCGGATGTCCGGCCTTTTTTATTTCTGGCCTAATCTATCGAATATGGGAAATGTAAATTTTTGTGATAACTTGCGGATTCTTATTCACCAATAAACAACATCATTATGAAAAATACCGAGCTTTCTAAATTGGATTTCAAGAAATTACTAGTCGTAGTTTACGAGGACTTAGAACCTTATTTATTGGCTGAATTAAATCGCTTAAGAGATGAGCTTATTTCACTTTCAGAGGACACCGAACAAGAAGAATTGTTAGCGATATTTGAGAAATCGGTCAACAACTTCAATAGGATTGATCAGGATGAACACATCAAAAATGGGATAGATACCGATGAAAGAGAAGGCCTTTGTGAGGCTCTTACAACTATGGGGGCTATTGTCGGCTTGAATGAGGATGGAGAGTATATTGATGAATGGAGGGAATGGTAATAAATCTCAGCTGTACATAGCCCAATTCTAATCAACCACACTACTGCTAGAAATGGAAAGCGATAAGGCGTGGGATATTTGAATCATCCATTTCACAAGTGAAATACCTTCCATTTAAATTATCCCTAACCCTAGTTTGTACTTGGCCCAAAAACCACCATATTTGACCGGACAATAACCAAATTTCCGAACATGCACCTTTACAAAACCGAGGGAAAAGGCAAATTGCCACTATTCCAGCAAAACCAGAACCTCAACAATCCGGCACTCTACCGACCCTCCAAACCATTGGCTGACGCTGTGAATGTCGCTTTGATGATGGGCCAACCTTTATTGCTGACCGGTGAGCCAGGCACGGGTAAAACACAGTTGGCCTTCCACATCGCCCATTTTTTTGGAATGGACCCGCCCTTGGTCTTCAACGTTCAGACTTCCTCCACGGCCTCGGAACTTTTCTATAAATACGATGCACTGGCACATTTCCAGTACAATCAGAACAACAAAACCCAACTGACGGCAGCGGAGTTGGAAGGGAAGTTTATCCATTACAATGCCCTCGGCGAGGCCATCCGGTTGAAAAAACGAATGGTTGTGCTGATTGATGAGATAGACAAGGCACCACGAGACCTTCCTAACGATGTTCTTTATGCCTTGGAGAACCTATGTTTCAAGGTTCCGGAAATCAACAAATTCTACGAATCACAGACGGAATACCGGCCCATCATTATCATGACCAGCAATTCGGAAAAAAACCTGCCAGATGCCTTTATGAGAAGGGTAGTCTATTTCCATATCCCATTTCCTGGCCCTGAAGACCTGCTGGCCATTTTAAACGGCAAAACATCGGGGCTTGGCAAGGAGACATTGATGACAATTATTAAGCATTTCATGAAAATCAGGGCCATGAAATTCAGGAAAATGCCTTCTACAGCAGAGCTAATATATTGGGTGTTCTTTTTGCAAAGGCTCGATTTCTCTTTCAATAAATTAGGTGGTGGACTGAACCTGGACGAGCGGGATAAATTGTTGATGAGTTATTCCATTCTGGCAAAAAACAAGGAAGACCTGGAAATTCTCACCAAAAATAGCTGATTGCCATGAAAGACCTTTTTTTGAACCAACATGCTGAAGTATTGATACCCATGGTTTTGGAAGCTTGGGCTGGAAAAGGGCATAAGATTGGGGTTGATGAGCACCTACAATTGCGGGTGCTGGTGGGCAGTTTACCGGATGATACCACACCAGAAAGGTTGAAAACGCTCATTACGCCACTTCTGGTGAAAGATGTCCAGCAGCAGGATGATTTCTATGAGTTATTCGATAATTGTATAAAGATATTGGAAAGCAGCAGCGCTTCCAAATCACAAATGGAAGAGCGAAGCATTATACAAATGCAAAGACAAGGCGTTTTGCAGGCTTTGCAGCAGCGCAAAAACAAACTTCTTTATTATATCTATAAAAACCGGAACTGGGCATTTTTAAGCCTTTTATTGATTGTCGGTGGAGCCCTCGCCATTTGGTTGACAACCAACCACAATATACCCATAAAAGATGCAAGCTATAGAATAAACATTAACGGCCCAACTGCCTGTTTATTGGAAGTTGAAACGGGCCATTCGATTGAGCATTTTAAAAAAATCACCGAACAAACCAGCATTTTCGAGGCTCATCAAATAAAAATAGAGAATACTAAACTCAAGATTTATGCATCAGTGGACGGCACAGGGCTTGATAAAATATCTTATCTATTAAGTTTTGCTGATGGCACCAAAGAACTGTGGAACATCAATATTCGTGCGGATTTATTTACACGGTATAGCCCAATTCAGCGCACTGGTGTTTCAACCCAACATAAACCAAATACTTTATCCGAAACCGACCCATCTACCAATGCCCAAAATAACAAACCACTAGACTTGGTAGATACCACAAACTTGATGGCTGTAAAGGCAGAACAATACAGCAAGCCTGCTGATGTAGTGCCTTTTCAAACCGAATCTTGGCAATTTGGAAGCGGTGCGACCTATTTTTCAAAGGAAAAAGCCATCATCCTAATTGGCACTCTATTGGGATTGCTGGTACTGGGGTATTGGATGCGGAACAGAAATCGGCGATTTTCATTGAAACACCCAGAAAACAGTGAACCTTTTGATTGGCATATGAGCATCCCAATGCGGGATGAATTGGAACCGAGCGACAACCTTCTTCCTTTGCTCAAGGAAATGCGGAAGCGTAGCGCCTTTGAATCTGACAGGATTGATTATCCAAAAACGGTTTCCCAAACTGCTAAAAAGGCGGGCATGTTGCAGTTGGAATATAAAACCGATTTGCTGGCAAAGGAATATTTGGTCATCGTCGAGGTTGATTCGCCGCAAAACCATCAGGCCCGGTTATACCAACAAATCATTCAAATGCTCCAAGATTGGGAAGCTCCTATTGTTCATTTTGAATATGATACTGAATCGAAATTGTTCAAAAACAAACGGTTTCCAAAAGGGATTTCTTTGCGGAATTTGCAGCATAGGCACGCTGAAAGCCAATTAATTTGGATAGGGGATGCCAAGGATTTATTGGACCCAACCGATTGTGGATTCTGCGATGCTGCCGCCGTCTTGGACCTTTGGAAGAAAAAGATTGTAATGACTCCTGTTCCAGTGGAAAACTGGGGGAAAGCCGAAGAAAAATTGACCCAAAAATTCAAATTATTGCCAGCCACCCCTAAGGGGTTTGCTGACATGGTAGAAACGCTTGAAAGTGTTGAGCAGAAGGGCTTTGAGCAATTGAAAACACAATACCTTGGCAGAAAACAATCCATCTCGCTTCCAAAAAACCTGACGGAAGAGGAATTTTACAGCCTATTTCAAGCCGAATTTGGCCAGGACAGCCACGGGAATCCAGACGACCGATTTATCAGGTGGATAATAGGTTGTGCCATACCACCGGTCATGTTTTGGGATTGGACGCTCTACGTTGGAAGTTTGCTTTCCTTACCAAGCGGTTCCTTTTTGAACACCGACAATTATTATCAATTGACTCGGATAAGTTGGTTTGTGGACGGAGAGATGCCCAGCGAGTGCCGCAAATTATTGCTGGATTTGGGCCATAAACACTACCCCATCTGGATGGAAAAACTGGCTGGAAGGTGGCAATATGCCCTTGAATTGGAAGAAAACCTGCCTCCGCCTGGAAGCCTCGCTTGGCACCACCATAGAATCCATGTGATTTTGAGCCAATTGCTGCAAAAATCTGGCCTGGTGCCCAAGAACAAATTGGAAAAAGAACTCGACGCTTTGGTTGCCAATTTGCCCGTACAGGACGCATTATTGGCCTATTATGCTGAGCATCATCAACGGCCATTATCCAAGTTTCAATCTGACACCATAAGGAAATTGGTTTATCGAAAACAACTTTCTACCTGGATGGTCAGGGACTGGGTCTGGCAATTACCCATAATACTGCTCGTATCAACGGGAACCTTTTTTTACCATCCTATAGAAAGAGTGACCAGCCTGGCGTTCAATAACCATATAACAGCTTTGGCGTTTTCGCCAGACAGCAAGCAATTTGCCGTGGCAAACGGTCAAGGTGAAATAGGGATATGCGATAATACAGGCAATTGGCTAATGGGTATCGGCACGCAAATGGAAAAAATCTTAACGCTCCAATATGCAGCAAACAATGAATTGATAGCGGGAAGCAGTGACGGTGGTCTGGTTTTATGGGACAAAAGCGGCAAGGAGGTCGTTTCCTATAAAATCCAAGATACCAGCTTTGTAACTGCCATTAGTTTTTCCCCGATGCTTGACACCGCTTTTATTGGTTATTTTAATGGTTATGTCAGAATATGGGATGTTCAGAATAATAAACCTATTCTGAAATTCAAGGCAAGTCCATTTAATATCAATGAATTGCAATATAATCCCAAAATGGGTTATTTGGCCATTGCAGGCGGTGATGGAAAGTTAAATATTCGGGCATTGGATGGTACGAAAATAAAGGATTTGGAAGGGCATAAAGGCGAAATCCATGCGCTTGATATCACTGCCGATGGCAAAAAACTATTAACTGGCGGGGCTGACAAAACAGTTCGATTATGGGATTATGATAGTTTTCGTCCAATGGTAATCAAAGGCCACCAGTACGATGTTTATGATGTTCATTTTTCGCCAGATGGCAAATTCTTGCTGTCCACCAGTGGCGGGAGTATTGACAATAACGGGCGTCTTTGGAACATGGAAGGCAAACAATTGCGAAAACTGGGAGGCCATTCCCATAATATCAAGGCTTCTTGTTTTTCTAAAGACAACAATTTGATAATCACGGGTGACGGTGATGGAAACATCAGGATTTGGAAAACAATAGCAGGTTGATTGCTTTTTGGGGATTTTCAATCAGATGTCAATGCAGCACCACGAACCTTCCCTTCCATGCCGCTTCCGAAGTTTGAACGACAAGGTAATAGCTGCCGTTTCTTAATTTTTTCACCTCCAAATCAGTCATATTTTCAGATGAAAACAGCATTCGCCCAAGGTTGTCGAAAATAGATAGCTTAAAATTCACATTATTTGGAATGCCCTTTATCCGAACAAAGTCATCAGCTGGATTGGGTACTACATTCAATTCGTCAAAAACATTATTAGCCGTTTCAACCCCGCTTGGCTCACATGCCAATTCATTGATTTTCACCCAAATATCGTCATTGAACAAGGCGGGCACCTCCGCATCGGTGCCGGGTGAGTCGCCCATTCTGACCATAACCAGCCCAGTGCTTGGCGATACGTTGATGAATTGGCCGTTCTTTCCCAAAGCGGCATATACGTCGTCGGGGGCAGCCGGAAACAGCGGGCCAGGGATATTGATTTGCAGGCCGGGCAGTTTATAGCTCGGTTGGCCATTCAGCCACCAAAGATAGCCATAGGATTGGTTGAGGTCTTGAGAAGGCGTCGTCATCGCTTCGAAGTAGGCGGGGTCGGTGAGGACGGGTGTGTTGGCCCATTTACCATTATTGAGCATCAGGATGCCAAAGCGGGCCATGCTGCGGGCTTTGCTGAACAGCACATTGTTATAGTCCACTTTCACCCAAAGCCCGGAAATGCCCGTTTTTTGCGTTATTCTTTGGTTGAAAAACTGGTTGAAGTTTTGGCCGGAGGCCGCCTCAATCACTTGGTCTAAAAGCGTATATGGCCCATTGTGGTAGGCCCAGCGGGTGCCAGCATCGGCTTTGTAGATGAGGCAGGTATCGAGGGTGCAGTAGTTTTCGGGCACACCGTCGTCGAGGCCGCTGGTCATGCACAGTTGGTTCCTGACGGTGATGAGGTCTTCCTTGTCGGGCGGGCAGGCCGTCCAGCCTGTGCCAAGGTAGTCGCTGGTCTTGTCCCCGATGCTCAAAAGCCCCTCTTGCTGCGCAATGCCGACGAGCGAAGCCGTCATGCTCTTGCCCGCTGAGGCCCAATACCACACGCTATCCTGGGTGAAGGTGCCGAAGTATTTTTCCAGCACGATGCGGCCATCTTTGAGCAGCAGAAATGCCTTCGTATTATTGGTTTCAAGCAGGTCGTAAAGAGCTTCGATACGGTCCTGGCAATAGCCGAGAGAATCGGGTGAGAGAGTTTCCCAGGTGTTGCCCGTGAGGGGAGGAAAATATAGATTTTGGGCTTTGCCTCCTACAATAGAAATTGCGACCAAAAAAAAGATAATTAACTGTTTCATCAATGGACTGGACGTTTTGAAGTTGATAAGACATTCAATATTCAATTAGGTTTAAAAAGGAAAAATTAGTTTTGGGCAGAAAATTAAAGAACGAAGATGACCGTTACCGAGCTATTTCGTCAAACCAGGCCCTATGTAAAGCCTTACCGTTGGTTGCTCATTGCCACCTTGGCATTAACTGCGATTGGCTCTTTTGCCGCTCAGGTAAACGCATGGATACTGCGTTACACAGTTGACAATATCAATGCCATGACTGAGGCGCACAAGTCCCTCGCAGAAGGCGGTAAACTGCTCACCTTCATCAGTTTGGTGCTCATCGGCAAAGAACTTTTGTACGTTTTTATACAGTTTGGGCAGCGATTTTATGGTGAAAAATTGCGAATCTACATCTCCCGTGACCTCTCCCAGACCATTGTAGCGCGCATCCTTTCCTATCGAATGGCTTTTTACACGGCCTCCGAAAACGAGAGCGGAAAACTCCAAACCCGGATTGACCTTGGCATCAGCAGCCTTACCCGATTGGTTCAGAATTTCTTCATCGATATTGTGCCGCTATTTGCAAACTCCATCGTGGCCCTGTTTTTTATGTTCAATGCAAATTTCTATGTGGGGTTAGTAGGTTTGGCCATCTTGCCTATCTACTTCTATATCAGTCAGTTGCAAGCCAACAAATTGGGAGGCTTTCGCCGCAAGATGCGCACTTACCGAGAAAACAAGAGCAATGGAATCATCAGCCTGATTGAATCCATCACGGTAATAAAGTCATTCGTCCGGGAGGAAACCGAGGCCGAAAAACACAAGGAAATCCAATTCAGCATGACGCAGAATCTGATGCAGACCCGTCAACTGAGCTTTGTGTTCGATGGGATAAAAGGCTTTGTGGAGCAATTTGGCGTGGTCATCATTATCATTCTCACTTCTTATTATGTACTGAATGGCAATATGACCATAGGAGCCATCATGTTCCACATCCTCTTGTTCAACAACGTTTCGGCCCCTATTCGGCAATTGCACCGTATTTACGATGAGGTAAATGATGCGCTCATAAATGCGGAGGGTTATTTCGATATCGTGCAGGCACAGGGAGAAATGGAACCGAGTGGCAGCTTAAAACCAATAATCAAAGGGGAGTTCGAACTTCGCAATGTAAATTTCCATTACCCAAATGGCACACAAGCATTAAAGGAGGTTTCAATCCTTATCGAACCAAACAGGATTACTGCGCTCGTTGGACTGAGCGGGGCAGGGAAAAGTACCTTGATTAACTTATTAGATAAATTTTATGAGCCATCCAGTGGTGAAATTTATTTGGATGGCAATAATTTAAAGGAAATTGGCACAGCCTATTTGCGAAGCAAAATCGGCTTGGTCTTGCAAAAGAACCACATTTTTAAGGGGACCATTGCCGAGAACATTGGTTATGGCAAGTTGGGGGCCACCCAAGCTGAGATTGAAACAGCAGCAAGGCAGGCATATATCCATGAGCAAATCGTTCAATTGCCAAAAGGCTATGAAAGCAATGCAAGTTTGCTATCGGGCGGGCAACAACAACGCATTGCCATCGCAAGACTGTTCCTAAAAGACCCCGCCATCATCTTCCTCGATGAGCCGACTGCCAACCTGGACGCCATTGCGACTGAGCAGATACGCAAAAGCTTGGATGCCATCAAAAAGGACAGGACGGTCATCATCATTTCCCACAGCATTTCGCAGATTATTGATGCGGATAAGATTATCGTGATGGACACGGGCAGGGTTGTGGAGGAAGGGCTTCACGACGATTTGTATGAAAGACAAGGCACTTACCACGATATTTTCAGCGCCATGGCCCATTCACTGAACATTGAGAAGATTGCAAAATCAATGTCGTAAGCCAGTTCACCGGGCCTATACATAAAAACGGCCAACCCGTTGATTACCAACGGGTTGGCCGTCCCATTACTTTGGATTCGGTGCCAATTAATTCACCGTATTCCTACCGATGCTATCGTAGTAGAACCCTTTGCCCTGCATGGCATCCACATCATAAAGATTGCGGCCATCGAAAATCACTGGGTTCTTCAATAATTGCTTCATCACCTCGTAGCTTGGTGTGCGGAAAACGCTCCACTCCGTCACGATGGCCAGCGCATCAGCCCCAATGAGTGCCTCATATTGGTCGGCAGCCATGCTTACCTGGCCATTGTATTGCGCCTTTACATTGTTCATGGCCTCCGGGTCGAACGCCTTCACCTGGGCACCGGCTGCAATCAGGTCGTCAATAAGGTAAAGCGCAGGGGCTTCCCGAATGTCATCCGTTTCCGGTTTGAACGCAAGGCCCCAAATGGCAATGGTCTTGCCTTTCAGGTCGCCATTGAAATAGGCTTTTATCTTTTCAGTTAGGCGGTGCTTTTGAATCTGGTTCACGTTCATCACCGCTTGCAGGATTTTGAAATCGTAGCCATTGTCTTCGGCAGATTTTGCAAGAGCTTGAACATCTTTTGGGAAACAGGAACCGCCATAGCCAACGCCTGGAAAGAGGAACCGCTTGCCGATACGGCTGTCGCTGCCCATGCCTTTGCGAACGGCGTCCACGTTGGCACCGAGCTTTTCGCAGAGGTTGGCAATTTCGTTCATGAACGAAATACGGGTTGCCAGATAAGAGTTGGCAGCGTACTTGGTCATTTCGGCAGAACGCTCGTCCATGAAGTAAATCGGGTTGCCCTGACGAACGAAGGGTTCGTAGAGTTCCTTCATCACTTTCTGTGCACGCTCCGAGTTGGTGCCAATCACCACCCTGTCCGGCTTCATGAAATCGTCAACTGCCACGCCTTCCCGAAGGAACTCTGGGTTGGAGACGACATCGAAAAGGTCGGTGCTGAGGTTCTTGGCCAAGATAGCATGCACTTTCTCGGCGGTACCTACCGGCACGGTACTCTTGTCAATGATGACCTTGTAGTCCGTGATGATTTCTGAAAGGTCTTTGGCAACGCCAAGGATGTATTTCAAGTCAGCAGACCCGTCTTCTCCTGGGGGAGTTGGAAGTGCAAGGAATATGACTTCGGCATTTTTGATGCCTTCTGCCAAATTGGTGGTAAAGACCAGGCGGCCTTGCTTTGTGTTCCTATCAAAGAGCACATCAAGCCCTGGTTCATAAATGGGGATTTCGCCGTTCTGCATGCGCTTGACCTTGTTGGCATCAATGTCAACACATACAACGTGGTTGCCCGTCTCGGCAAAACAAGTGCCTGTGACAAGACCTACGTACCCTGTTCCAACTACTGCAATGTTCATATCAAATCTGATTTTTTAAAATGAGAATTTATTGCGGCGCAAAATTAGCCCTGTTGGGTCAATGTAGCAACCGAAAGACAATAAAAGTCTGAATTCTTGTTGATTTAGTAGCCCGTTGGGAATGATTGAATTCGAAAATCTTTATTGACCGAATAAAATTGGATGGGTAATAGCAATTGAAATTGAGGACACCTATGTTATTGGTGGTACTCTTTGTCACATATCTTTACCGCCAAAATATGGACCAATGAAAAACTTGTTAATAGCACTCAGTTTGGCAATTTTGGCGTCTTGTGCCTCAGTTCGCCCCTATTCAGCAAATTCCGTTCCGCCTCTGCCAGATTATTCGAAAAATTCTTGTTGGGCAGCACTTCCCAGCGAAAAAGATAATGCCGATCGCACCCCAGACCCAAAGTTGGTGGACATGCAAGCTGATGCCCCTGTGGATGTCTTCTTCCTCCACCCTACCCTCTTCTTTGGGGAGGGCAAAACGGGCTGGAATGCCGATATACGTGATGGTGAGGTGAACAAAAAAGTGGACGAATCTACCATACTTTTTCAGGCAAGCGCCTTCAACGGAGCCGGTAAAATCTATGCTCCCAGGTACCGCCAAGCCAACTACCGTTGCTTTTTCACCGAGGACACCACCTCTTCCCGAATGGCACTCGAATTGGCGTATGCCGACCTGAAATCTGCGTTTGAATACTATTTGGCGAACTACAACAATGGTCGCCCAATCATCATCGCAGCCCATAGCCAAGGGACGATTCATGCACAAAGATTGCTCAGGGAGTATTTCGACAATAAGAACTTGGGGAGGCGACTTGTGGTGGCCTACCTCGTTGGGTGGCCTATTAAGAAAAACGCCTTCAAGACGATACCTCCCTGTGCAACCCCAGAACAAACAGGCTGCTTTTGCTCATGGCGCAGCTTCAAATTTGACTACACCCCAACCGATATCATGCTGGGTGATGAGGTTGCCGTGACCAACCCACTAACCTGGAAGATGGATGGACAATACGCCGACAAAATGCTGAACGAAGGGATGATTGCCCGAAAATTCGGCCCAGTTTTCCCCCAACGTGCCGATGCTCAAGCCACTAACGGCATTCTATGGGTACACAAGCCAAAGTTCCCCGGCAGCTTTTTTTTCCGAAAGAAAAACTACCACATCGCCGACTACAACCTGTTCTACATCAATCTCCGCAACGACGCCAAGCGCCGTGAAGGGCTGTTTTGGAAAGGATGAAAAAAGGGATGAGGGATTAGGGTGCCGTGGTCATCCCTCATCCCTCATCCCTTTTTCATCCCTCATCCCTAAACTTCGATTCCCATTTGCCGCATCAATAGCGTTGCATTGAAGCTTTTGCTGACGCCGGGTTTGATTGAGTAATCGAAAAACAACTGGCCGTCTTTTATTTCGACCTCCATGCAAAGGTTTTCCACACTGCCTTCCGATTCGGCTTCCATGCGGCCAAGTTCAAGGTCGTGCGTAGCGATAATGCCACCGCCCCGCAATCGGATGAGCTGCCGGATAAGCGCCGCCGAGCCTGTATGACGGTCAACTGAGTTGGTGCCTTTCAGGATTTCGTCCAAGAGGAAGAATACGGGAAGCCCCTGCTTATTGGCGGTTTTCACCGCTTCGATAATGACCTTCAATCGTTTCAATTCTGCATAAAACGAAGAGGTACTTTCGGACAGGTCATCTTGGGTTCGCATGGAAGTATAGACTTGCAGCGGAGCGAGGCTGAACCGACTGGCGCAAACAGGTGCCCCAGCCTGTGCCAACACCACGTTCAAGCCTACCGTGCGCAGGAAAGTGCTTTTGCCAGCCATGTTTGAACCGGTCACGAGCTTGATATGGCCACGGGTCGGCATGGAAAAATCGTTGGTGCGTCGCTTGGAAGGGAGGATTAGGGGGTGGCCCAGCCCGATTGCATCCAAGGAATTACTGGGGGAGAATGTTGGAAGTACCCAATCTTGGTTGTTGTACCAAAGCGCAGCCAAGCTGCACAAGGCCTCCATTTCCCGAAGGGCATCAAACCAATTAGTCAGCTGCTGCCGATGGGCGGCCCGCCATTTTTCCAAGCGGAGCACATAGCGCAAGTCCCAAAGCGAGCCGATGTTGAGGAAGATGGCGAAGAAGTTGAACCGCATGTTCAGCTGTCGGATGATATAGGACAATTGCTCAACTGCCACCGAGGCCGTTTGGCCTTCCACCGTTAGCTTGCTTCGCAATTTTTTCAAAAAACCAGCCTCAAAAGACTGGTTTTCAACCACTTGCATCAAACGGCCATAGGCTGCGAGGGAAGCCTCGGCGTAAGCTGTACGGAGGTGGATTTTGCCTACCTGCTCGTTCGTCTTTTTCAAGATGATTAAAAGAGGGCTGAGCAGGAGCACGAATATCGGCCAAGGCACGAAGAACACCCAAATTGCGAAGCAGACAAAGAAGTACCAGGGGGCCGATTGCGAAGCAAACGCCAACAAGCCATTGCCCCGCACGAGGTCAGGGTCTTTGAGCCAGGCTTGGAGCAGGTCGAGGTGGACGGGGTCATCAGTGGTTTCGAGGCCCCTCGCTTGGAACTCCTGCCGCCATTCGAGCATCGGTTGAAGCTCAGCAATAGCTTGTTGCCTATCGGCAATGGTCGTGATATTGGCGGGTTCGAGCAGGTATTGCGCCAAGCACTCCTGACCGATGGCCGTGGTGGCCCTGCAAGCAGCTTGGAACATGGAATGCGGCCCAAACAGGTCGAGGTCAAGTGCATAGGGGTGGTCGTGCCTTAGAAAACGGGCACCTTCGGGAAAGCCTTTAAAATCATGCTCCAATGCCCTCAGCTCCGCATCGTTGATGGCCGCCAACCGTTCAGCATGGCTGGCAGAGGTTTGAAGTGCCAAGTGCCATTGCATCAAACGGTAAAATCCGCCAAGGAAAAGCAAAGCTGCCACTGCCCCGATGGCCCAATGCAAGGTAAAGAGCAGAGCCACAAAGCCCGCTCCCAGCAGAAATGCGCCAAGCCGCACCCAAGAGTAGCGGTCGTATTTGCTCCGCAATTGGCTGGCCTGCAAACTGAATTCCTTTGCCCGTTGCAGGTATGTTTCGTGAATCATCATTCTTGGCAATCTAAGTAACTCAAGTTGCGGAGCACCATAGCCTCCTCGTTCAAAACGGTGTTTTTGCGGGCCAGAGGCCCGCAAAAACACCGTTTAAGTCTCTTTTTCGGCGGCTTCGCCGCCGAAAAAGAGACTTGATTGGGCTATCGCAATTTGCGTTATCCTATTACTTTCATTCAGTTTATTCTCCGGCCTCCAATGCCTCCCAATATTCCACCGCTCGGCGGGTATGGGGAATGCAAATCGAGCCGCCCACCAAATTGGCGATGGAAAAAACCTCGAACACCTCTTCCCTGGAGACCCCCAGTTCATGGCAAGTGCCGAGGTGATAACGGATGCAGTCGTCACAGCGCAGCACCATAGAGGCGACAAGGCCAAGGAGTTCCTTGGTTTTTACATCGAGCGCCCCAGCCTCGTAGCAGTTCTTGTCAAGGGCAAAAAAGCGGTTGAGGGCTTTGTTGTTTTGGGCAAAGATTTTCTCGTTCATCTTGGCCCGGTAGTCGTTGAAGTCTTTTACGATGGACATGGTTGGTGACAGGTGATTGGTTACAGGGAACGTGTGAAAGATAACTTGTCACTTTGGGCGGCGTCTTTTTCCCGCTGGCTTCGTTCCTAAAACAATTGCGTAGCGCCACTATGCGCCTGTTTTAATGCCTTGCCAGCAGAAAAAATACACTCGCCGAAAGCAACAACTTATCTTTCACACGTTCCCAGCTAATTGGGGAGGCACAAAAGTAGAACAATGGACAGGTTTTATGGAAATAAGAAAGCCGCTTCATGCTAATCCATGAAGCGGCTTTTTCTACAAAAACAAAACAGGAAATCACAGCTTGACCACCCGTAGCGCCTTACTCGACTTCCCATCCAAACTTAGGTGAAGGAAGTAAACGCCGCTGCTTTTCAGTGCTTCTTCCAGCATGATGGTGCCGTTTTCTGAAACCAAAGGCCGGGCAGCAACCTGTTGACCGAAAACATTGTAAATCAATAGGTTGGCTGTTTCAAACTGGCCATTCAATTGGTAATTGACGCTCAGTTCCTCTGTAAATGGATTTGGCGAAGCAGTCAAACTGTAGAGGCTCTCTTCCAACTGGTCGGTTCCGTTCGGCTCCAAGGTAACAGTCTGGGTCAATATGTCCGTGCCACAATCGTTCAAGGCAGTGAGCGTGACAACGTACTCACCGCTCGTACTGTAAGTGTGCGAGGGATTGGCTTCGTTGCTGGTGGTGCCGTCCCCAAAATTCCACTCATAGAAAGCAGCCCCATTGGAGGCGTTGGAAAACACCACGTTCAGGTCAGTATTGGTAAAAGCGAACTGGGCATTAGGCAAATCGCCGATGTGGATAATCTGGAAGCCCGATGTGGAGTTGCTGCCCGCAGCATTGCTGACGGTGAGCTGCACACTGAAGGTGCCAGCAATATTGTACACAACCGTTGGATTGGCTTCGTTCGAAATGCTTGGCGTGCCGCCGGGGAAACTCCAATTATAGTTGGAAGGGTTGCCCAAGGAAGCGTTGGTGAAGTTCACGGTAAGTGGGGCGCAGCCATCCGTTTCGCTTTGGGTGAAAACGGCCGTAGGAGGCACCACCGCCACCACCAAAGTTTGCGTAGAAGTTTCCGAACCGCAATTGTTGGTAACAGTAAGTGTCACGGTATAGGTGCCAGCCACTGTGTAGGTATGCGTTGGATTGGGCAGGTTGCTGGTGCTGTTGTCGCCAAAATCCCATAACAGCGTACCGGTGGAAGCAGTGGTGAAATTCGCCACATTTCCGATAATGCTGTAAACAAAATTGGATATTGGCAATTCACGAATGGTGATGAAATTGGGCTGCCCTATTTCATAGGTATTGCCAGTATTGGTGGTCACAATAAGCGATACATCGTAAACACCTGGATTGGTGTAAACGACCGTTGGTGACTGCTCCGTGGAAGTGCTGGGCGTGCCGCCGGGGAAGCTCCATGACCAGACCGAAGTCGAATCGGACATATCGTTGAACTGGGCAGTGAAAGGGGCACATCCCTCATTGGAAGTGACTTGGAAGGCTGGATATGGCAATTCATCCTCAATCCGAAAGCCATCCACAGCAGCTTCCACCAAGTGGCCTGGTGTCACATCGGACGACTCAAAAATGATCCGCATATTATTGGAGAGCGGGAGTAAGTTTTCAAGGTCAAATACCCGCTCCGTTTTCCAAGCACTGCTTGACTGGGTAATGGTTTCCAAGGTGACGGTTTGCGTGCCATTGCTTGCCTTTATGGTAAAGTTGTCGTTGGGAGCGCCGCTGCCACCGCCATTGTAGAACCAAGGAGTGTACTTTAGCTTTGGGCTATAGTAAGTGCTTAGGTCAATAACCGGACTGGTTAGGGTCACGGTACCACCGTCCACATCGTTATCGCCAGCGGCGCCTCCGCCATTATCGGTCACGTAGCATTGATCACCAAGGTCATTAGGTAGGTCGTTGTCAGGGTTGGAGGCACTGCCGTTTTGTTGTGTGCCAACGGGTTCGCCCCTTTCCCATTGGCCGCTCTGTGCCGTGCTAACAGCTGTCCAGCCATAATCAAGGTTGAAATCGTCGTAGTATCCTTTGAAAAGGGAGACGATGATTGGTGCTGTTGTACCGTTGATGTCAATATTGGTCACTTGTTTGGTCACATAACCCCAAGCACCTGCATAAAGAATATAGTTCCCACCAAATACGCCCAGAAAATCAAAGGTCCCGTTGCCATTCGCAGTCGCAGTGAATTCGTTCGTGCCATTGGTCAGCAGAATTTTTGCGCCAGCAATGGGGCTTCCATCAGATGACTTGACGACCTGACCGCTAAAGCTGTACACACTCAATGGCTGCAACTGAACGTCGAGGATGGTCAAAACACCATTTTGTAATTCAGCAGTGACTACTTTGGATTCATATCCGGTGGCCGAAAATGTCACCTTAAAACTGCCCGGTATTGCTTGGCCCGTTTTATAAACGCCATCAATGCCAGTCGTCCCAGCATTGGCCTGAGTGCTCTCGATGTGAACCTGGGCACCTTGGACGGGCAAGCCAGTGACCGCATTCGTTACCTTGCCCTCCAACCAACAAGCACGGACATAATTCACGTTGTAAACAAGCAGTCCTTTTTCGATGTCGGAAGCAATCACAAGGCCACTTGGGAAATAAGGGTAAACACCCCAAACCCCAAAAAAGCCTGCCGTTTGCGAAACAAAGGAATCAAAATAGCCCACCTCAATAACGTTCTCTGGGCGGGAGCCATCCAATACCAAAGTGCCCTCGGTGTAGTATGCCGTGATGACCCAATCGTTCCAGACATGGACGTTGTGCGGGATTGCACCACCACCAATGGAATAGATGGGCCTGAACTGGTCGAGTTCCTTGATATTGTTCAGGTCGGTTATGTCATATATGCCAACGGGGGCATTGGCCCTTTCATCTGTGGTGAAAATGGTTTTGCTGTCATCGCTGAGCCAAGTATTGTGCGTGAAGGAATAAGGCGTCTGCTGCGTTGCAAGCAAAATGGGGTTCGTACGGTCCGTAATATCATAGACCTTGAAATTGCCATCATAAATGTCTGACGAATAGAACTTGTTGTCACGGGCATAGCTGTCGTGGCAATAGATGGCGGGTAGCTTGCCCACGTAGGTCAGCGTACCGTCGTCTGCACGGGCGTCCACGATGAGGGAGCCACCGCTGTTCAGGTTGGAGCCGTTGAGGTAAAGGTAGCCAAACTCATCCACCGTGATGGAGTGGATGGAGCTTAATGTGCCGAGGCCGGGGATATTCGGTGCCCAGTGGGTCTGCGTGACATTGTTGATGTCGTGCATGTCAATCACCTGCACGCCGCCCCCTGCTTCGGTCACGGCATAAACGTAATGGCCCCATGCCTTCACCTCCCGCCAAGTGGAGGCCAGGTCGGACATAAAGGCTACCTCGACAATATTATAAGGGTCAGATAAGTCAACGATGGACGTCCCCGTTTCGGTACCAACCGCCGCATACTCCTTGCCAGTTTCAGGGTCAATGTACCCCCAAAGGCTGCTCAGTTCTTGTGTGTAATCTATTTGGTCGGTCAGGGTCATGTTCAACTGGGCAAAGGCATTTCCAAAACATACCCATGCCAAACAGGCTAGTAAAAGTTTTTTCATATCAGGAATCAGTATTTAAGTGATGAATTTTCAACAAAAGAGAAAAGGTGGGCCATTGAGGGCGGGCAAAGATAGTGAAAAGCAAAGGCTTGCCGCCGCCAGCTGAATTATAGGCAATATTTAGCGCATGGCTGACAATTTCCATTGAAAAAAGGGAATTGCTTACCTTGGCAGCGGAGAAACTTGTGGTTTAGGAGGTTTAGGAGGTTTAGTGGGTTAAGAAGGTTTAGACACCTCCCCCTTAAACCTTCTAAACCCCTTAAACCCTCTAAACATCATCGCATGAAACTTCATCACCTGACCACTTTCCTTTGCTTCGCAATTTTTGCACAAAGCCTTTTCGCACAAAACGACCGCCTCACCCCCGAAAAGCTCTGGCAGCTTGGCCGTGTTGCCCTTTTCGATGTTTCGCTGGACGGCAAAACCGCCGTTTATGGCGTCAGCTACTACAACATGGAGGCCAACAAGGGCAACCGTGACCTGTACCTCGTCAGCACCGAGGGCGGTGGCAAGCCCCGCCAATTGACCAATTTCGAGGGGAATGAGAACGATGCTGTTTTCATCGAAAACGGCCAGAAAATCGCCTATATGAAGGGCAGCAAGCTTTGGCAAATCAACGCCGACGGCACGGGCAACGTCCAAGTCTCCGACCTCGACATGGGCGGCTTCAAGTTTTCCCCAGATGGGAAAAAACTGCTTTACATCGCCGATGTGAAGTATGACAAGACCACGCAGGACGCCCATCCCGACCTTAAAAAAGCCAGCGGTCGGGTCATGGATGGCCTCATGTACCGCCACTGGACGGAATGGGAAGACGGCCTCTACTCCAACATCTTCGTCTTGGACGTTAAAGTTGCCCGCCCCGGTGGGCCAATTGTTGCCATTGGCCAACCCGACAATATCATGGGCGAGCCATTCGATACACCATTGAAACCCGACGGAGGCATGGAGCAAATCGCCTGGAGTCCCAACGGCCAGCAAATCGCCTATACCTGCAAGAAGCTCAGCGGAACGGAATACGCCAAAAGCACCAATTCCGATATTTACCTTTATGATTTGACAACCAAAAAAACCGTGAATATCAGCGAGGGCAACGGCGGCTACGACATGAACCCCGCCTTCTCGATGGATGGCAACTACCTCCTCTGGGAGAGCCAAGCCACGCCTGGCTACGAGAGCGACCGCCACCGGGTCATGGTCTATGATTTCAGGAAGAAAACCAAATGGGAAGCCACCGCTGGCCTCGACCGCAATGCCACCAGCCCCGCTTGGTCGCCGGATGGCCGCAGCATCATCTTCCAAAGCACCGAGGCAGGCACCGAGCAGCTTTTTTCCATCGAAATGATGGGCAACGGCCTCAAGCAGCTCACCGCTGGCCAGTTCAATTTCGGGCCGTTTGTGGTAGGTAAAAACAGCATCGTGACCACCCGATGCAGCATGGCCGAGCCGCACGAATTGTTCAGCGTGCCGTTCTCCGGCGGTCGTGACATGCAGCTCACCTACACCAACAAGGACTTCCTCGCCACCATGAAATTCGGCAAGGTGGAAAAGCGCATGGTGAAGGCCACCGACGGCCAGCCCATCCTCACCTGGGTGGCCTATCCGCCCGATTTCGACCCGACGAAGAAATACCCTACCCTGCTCTACTGCCAAGGCGGCCCGCAAAGCGCCGTCAGCCAGTTCTGGAGCTACCGCTGGAACCTCCAACTGATGGCCTCACAGGGCTATATCGTGGTGGCACCCAACCGCCGGGGTCTGCCGGGCTTCGGCCAAAAATGGAACGACCAAATCACGGGTGACTGGGGCGGACAGGCCATGCAGGACCTCCTCTCCGCCATTGACGACGTGGCCACCGAACCCTATGTGAACAAGGACGCCCTCGGTGCCGTGGGTGCCAGCTTCGGCGGGTACTCGGCCTACTGGTTGGCGGGCAACCACCAGAAGCGCTTTAAGACCTTCATTGCCCACTGCGGCATGTTCAACATGGAGAGCTGGTATGGCACCACCGAGGAAATGTTCTTCGCCAACCACGACCTCGAAGGCCCCTACTGGAATCCCAATGCTGGCGAGACCTGGAAGCTCGACTCGCCCCATAAATACGTGAACAACTGGGACACCCCCCTCCTCGTCATCCACGGCGGCCTCGACTTCCGGGTGCCAGAAAGTGAAGGCATGCAGGCCTTCACAGCTGCGCAAATGAAGGGCATCCCCAGCAAGTTCCTCTACTTCCCCGACGAGGGCCACTGGGTGCAGCAGCCACAGAATAGTTTGCTCTGGCAAAGGGAGTTTTTTGGGTGGTTGGATAGGTGGTTGAAGAATAGGCCGTAGCCGTTGCATGAACGTCGGGGAGGTTTTGAACCCTATTCATTACCCACAGAATAATCATTTGATTTACAGTGTTTTAGAAGCCCCAGCGGGGCGTTAATGTTTGTAGCTAGCGGATTTAGCCCAAAATTCAGCCCCAGCGGGGCGTTAATTGTTCGTATATCTTGGCAATCATCGCCCCGCTGGGGCTGAACGAAGCTGATTTTATCCTTTCTACAAACATCCCCGCCCCGTTGGGGCTTTCAAATCATTGATTTTCAGCGACTTATTCTGTGGGTAATCAACAGGGTTTTGAACCTCCCCGACGTTATAAAGCAATGGAATAAAAAATTATTTGTTGAAACGGATAAGATTTTTTTCCTTTGTGTAAATGAACGAACAAATCAACCAAAAAGGCCACCTAAAGTGGTGGTGGTTGATGCAATCCTTCGCTAAAAGCCCCCAAGGCTACGGCATACCCGTACTTGGCCATGATGCGCTTGAAATCACCCCACCTGTGTTTCGGAATTTCCTGTTGATAGTGGATGATTTTGTGCAATTTGGCAGGGTCAATAGCCAACTCCGCTGCCAGTCTTTCGGGGCTGATGGCTGGGGGTTCCGCCAAGAAGAGGCGAAAGTGTCCGGTGAGGGTGGTGGGTTCGTTCATTGCGGAAATACTTGTTTGACGAAGGCAGGTACGAAGTTTTGACTGGAAGAGGTGGTCAAAGTTGCGTGAATACCGTAGTTATACACAATTAACATGAAATAAATAACAATATTTAATGGAAATTACATTCAATAAAAGAAATAAAAATAATGTAAATGCAGCTTTACAAGGAAATAAATCAATTAAAAAATTAACTAAGGAAGAACTCCACCAATTTGTACTAAATTATAATTTTGATGACAGCTACGAACCATTAATTTGGCTTGTTAACCAAAAGATTTGTGATAAGGGAACTGCCCTAAGTTTATATTGGATGTTAGAACCTGATTTTCATTACAATAAAGGTAATACTAAAATATTCGAAGAAAGCTATAAATTGATAAAGTTAATTGAAGAAAAATATTTGACAGAGTTTTATGAAACAGAGTGGTTCTCATTTAACCCCAAAATTAAATATGTTAATGACAGCAGTAATTTTCCTAGTATTCCCAAAATAATGCTTGAACCAACAATAGGAGTCAATTTTGATAGAATAGATGTTGAGCCTGCATTCTTAAGAAGTCCAACAGAAATAGAAATTAACTCGATAAATAAAAATATTGCGAAAGCGGTTTCTATAATTCAAAATCTATATCCTGAATTTGAATTAAATAACATACCTGAAAATTACATTTCTCATATAGCAAATTGCGTAGATTATATGAAAGGGAAAGATTTGATAAAGACAAAAATTGAATGCCTGTCCTATCTTTGGCTATTATGTTTAATTGTAAAATATGATTGGACTTGGGTCGTTTGGGATTGGGAAACTGGTAAAAACTTTGGTGTTACTAATAAAGACAAATCATTAACTTGTTTGTCAGATACTATTATAAAGCATACAATGGATGGCTTTCAACCTACGTCAATTTTTCACAATTTATTTAATGATTTAAAAGGAGTAACATCATTAGCTGAATTAAATAATTACTCTTACACAGGAATTGGTTTATTATTTTCCACAGAACATTTAAAATTTATTATAAATAAAAAATCAAACTGTGTGTAACAATGCACTGAACTACAGACTCCCTATCGGCCGGCCGTCGCCAGTGCTGGACCGTTATCCAAATTTCTTAAGAACTACTCATCCACTCACCCTGTTCTGTCCGTAAAGCAGGTGGCACAATAAGCAATAGGCAGTTCAAGCCCTAATCAAACAAATGGCAAGGTGCAGTATAGCAAGACCCGAATAGGTGTCAAGGACGGATTGCCTACTTTACGAGCAGCAACTTATTTTTGCTAAGCAATGCCTGATGTCCATTCCAAGGTAGTAAAATATTTTATCTGATTCGTTTAGAGGGTTTAGAATGTTTAGAGGGTTTAGAACGGGACAAACTAAACCTTCTAAACCACCTAAACTTTCTAAACCAAGCTGCCCGAATCAGTTAAAAAATACCACTACCTACCCCCCTACCAAAGTGCAGACCTTCGATAAGAAAAAAATAATTGGTACACTTCTTCTAACTCCTAACTTCGCACAAAAACAAAATCATGTTCAAACAATCCTTTCCATTGCTGGCTTTCCTGTTGTTTTCCTTTGCAATAACCGCACAAACGGCCCAGGAACCCGCCAAGCCACGCATCGTCATCACTGCCGACCCGGAGTTGGACGACAACAACTCGCTCATCCGCTTCCTGCTTTACAGCAGCGACATGACCATAGAGGGGCTGGTGTATTCGAGCAGCCAATTCCATTGGAAAGGCGATGGCAAGGGCACTAAATGGTACGTACCCGGCAGGGAGTACGACCGCTTTGGCTTGGGGCTTTGCCCATGCGAATCATGGCGATGGGCCAAGGACGAACGTTTTATCCATGATATAGTGGATGCATATGCGCAGGTATATCCCAATTTAAAACTGCACCACCCGAATTATCCCACACCTGATTATTTAAAGTCAAAAATAAGGTATGGCAATATCGAATTCGATGGCGATTATTCCAAGGATACACCAGGGTCGGATTTAATTAAATCACTGATGCTTGATGACGTGCCAGGCCCACTGTTCATAACGGCATGGGGCGGGCACAGCACCATTGCCCGTGCGCTTAAATCCATACAGGAGCAATATGAAAATACCATCAATTGGGAGGCCATTAAAAATAAAATAGCCCGCAAGGTGGTACTGCTGCCCTCCGGCGACCAAGACGATACTTATGCGATTTATATAAAACCCAATTGGCCGAATATTGAATACCGGCAGTTCCAAAAAGGGCCGAATTATGGCTACGGGGCGCAATTGAATGCCACTGTCGAAAATGCGGGGTACCTGACACCGACCTGGATGAAGGAAAACGTGTCGGACAGGGGGCCATTGGGTTCGCTCTACCGGGTCTGGGGCGATGGCAAGCAGATGGTCAAGGGCGATATAGTGGATTATTTTGGCTTAGCGGGCCATACCAACGAGGAATTGAAGAAAATGGGCTATGCCGTGTGGATGCCAGTGCAGCCCAAGGGTTCATGGCTTGGCGAAGGCGACAACCACACGTTTATGAACATGCTGGGCAATGGGCTTCGGGCTTACGAGCATGGCAGTTTTGGTGGTTGGGGGGGCAGGAGCGAGCAGGTCTCCAGCAATTCCGATATGTTCGGCACAACGGCCAGCGCCGATTCCTTGGCCAAAATGCTCAGTGCATCGAACCTGCGCACCGAGGGGTCGCCCTACCCCAATTTCTTCCCACATGCCCAACAAGATTTTGCGACACGCCTAAAATGGTCGGTAACCCCGAAATACACCGAAGCCAACCACGAGCCTGTGGTGAAGGTTGAAATGCCCCTGAATTTGATGGCCTCACCGGGTCAAAAAATTCGCCTACATGGCTTGGCCTCCGACCCCGATGGGAATAACCTGACGGTAAAATGGTGGCATTTCCCAGTTGGAACCTATCCCGGCAAGGTAGAAATAGGGAATGCGAACTCATCCCTGGCCGAACTGACCATTCCAAAAGATGCCGTTGGCGGCCAAACAATTCACCTCATTTTTGAAGCGACAGATGATGGTATTCCCTCACTTGCAAGGTACCAGCGGGTAATTGTTACCATTAGAAATAAGTGAGCTAATGCTTAGTACAGTGCAAACTAAATTTTCAAAGTAGGGGTTTGGGAACGATAGTCCTCAAGTGTCCCCCTCCTCCCGGCTGCGGCTGCCTTTGGATTCGAGCGTTTAATTGTCATAATAGGGGCTTGGGGGCGGAACGCCTCCAAAGGCCCTCTCCCCCCCGACGAGCGGCCGTAGGCAGCAAGGAGGGGCAAGGACTTTATGACTTTTAAACGCTCGTGTCTATTAGTTGCCGCAGGTCGAAATCTCCTCCTCCTTATTTATGTACACCTTCCGGGGGAAACAATGCCTGAGTAAGTTTTTTGAAAAATAAAACACTTTTTTGATGTAATTTCATCAAAATAGCATAGATTTGCGGTTCGTTTTGAAATCAAATAATTGACAAATTATGAAAAAGCAAGACGTCCATCGCAAACACAACTACCCTGACGCCGACCTTCACCAACAGGTCATGGAGCGCCTGCGCTATGCCCACCGTGACCTCACCCAGTTCGAGCAGTACAGCTACGGCATGGACAAGCTGTTAAAGCTGAAGTCCCTCGCCGACCGCTTCCGTGACCTGCCGGACGACGACGAACTCGTGGGCGACCAAATGCTCCTCTCTGAAAAGAAGTACAAGGCCAGTGACGACCTCCAAGCCGCCATCCGCAGCCTGATGACCCGAGTGGCCCTCAAGTTCAACAACCGGACGGGCCGCTACCGCAAGTTCGGGGCAGGCAAACTGGGCGACATGACCGACGCTCAGCTCATTTTCTGTGCCCGCCGGGTAGTGCGGGTGGCCCGACAACAGATTGACTTTCTGGAAGATGTGGGCGTGAACGAGCGCATCCTTGGCCGCATCAGCGATGCCTGCCAAGCCTTCGAGAATGCCGTGAACCTGCAACAGGACAAGGTCGCCGACCGTGACATTGGAGTGGAGCGCCGGGTGGAACTCGGCAACGAACTCTATGATGAACTCATGGTGCTCTGCAATATCGGCAAGGACATCTGGGACAACAAGGACAAGGCCAAGTACGAGAACTACTGCCTATACGAGAGCAATAACGACCAGAAAGTGGCGAGGAAGGCGAGGTTGGCGGCGGAGGGGGCGCAAACAACTGCTCTTGCTCAATAACTTGTCATTTCCAGCAAATCTTCGGACTTTTGTATCAAACCTCCACCAAAAAAAATACAACATGGGACTAGTTCATGCAGAAATAGAACTCCTCAACAGCCGGGATATTGACAATTTTGAAGAAGGCAACCTGCCGGAGGAAAAAGTGCGCCGAATGACGGTACGGATGAACGTTGATTCAGGCGCCATCATGCTGGCCATCAACGAAAACATCCGAACCCAGTTGGGACTGCGGGTCGTGGACACCCGGCCTTGCCTACTGGCCAATGGTACTTATGATGAATTGGGTGTGGTGCGAAACGTGATGGTTCGCTTCAAAAACCGGGAAGCTGTGGTCTCTGCGCTGGTTTTGCCCGGCGATACGGAGCCTTTGCTCGGTGCCATTCCAATGGAGGAAATGGATGTGCTGATTTCGCCTAAGATGCAGGAGCATATTGTCAACCCGGCGCACCCGAATGAGGCGGTGATGGTGGTTCGGTGACGAGAGTAAAGATTGTGGAAGGAAAAAGAGTTTGGGGATGCAGATATTGTATAGTTCTTTTGTAATCCAAATTATTTAACCCAATCTTCTACCTTCTCAACGTGAAGGATTGGTATCATTCCCTTAACTGAATCATCAACCATTCTAATTTCAGTTTTTAGGATTCTACCATCATTCTTGAAAAAAACAGAATCAATTGAAATCTTAACTTCATCATCATAGAGCAAGCTTGATTCAGTTATTTCCTCCCATTTGCCTTTATCAAACGAATATAGATAAATCGTACTTGAGCTACCTGCTTGACTATAAAAAGCAATTGCAACTTCGTCATACCCCTTACCGTTCAAGTCGCCTTCAAGTTGAAGAAAACTAATGACTTTATCTTCAATCTTCCAATTCAAAGCTGTAAAATTTGACTCTAATCCTGTAAGGATTGGCTTGTCTTCAGACAACCACAATTTAATGGTATCTAAATGAACGTGATTCTTATCATTGTCATAGGCGAAAAAGCAAAGAGTTTCTTTAGTGATGTCACCAGCAAAATTACCTTCGATACATTTTGTACCTAAAGCTTTGCTTTCTTTAATAAGAATTTCGGGGTTAAGCGTATTCACTTCACTTGTATTGTCATTTTTACTGTTGCACGAAAAAAGGATAAGAGTTAATAACAAGGCAAGGTATCTCATTTTGATAGGTTGATTTATTTTGAAAATCAAATAGTTTAATTGCAAATTTTATTGGCGAGGTTACTCACCCCAACAACTCATACACCCCCGCTATCCCCTGCCCGCCCCCAACGCAAGCCGTCACCATCCCATATTTCTGCTTCCTCCTGCGCATCTCGTTGAAAAGCTGCGTGGAAAGCTTCGCCCCGGTGCAACCGAGCGGGTGGCCAAGCGCCACTGCCCCGCCGTTCAGGTTTACGATGTCGGGATTCAGGCCCGCCTCTTTTATCACGGCCAGTGCCTGTACGGCAAATGCTTCGTTCAGTTCTATCTGTTCGATGTCGTTCAGCGTCAAGCCGCCCTGTGCCAGCGCCTTCGGGATGGCAGCGCACGGGCCGATGCCCATGTACATTGGCTCCACACCTGCCACGGCACAGGAAACCAGCCTAGCAATAGGCGTCAGGTTCAGTTGTTTCACCAAATCGCCGCTCATCACCAGCACAAATGAAGCTCCATCAGAGGTCTGCGAGGAATTGCCCGCCGTCACCACGCCGCCGTTCTTGAAGGCAGGTTTCAGTTTGCCAAGGCCCTCCATGCTCGTGTCCGCCCGCACGCCCTCGTCGGTGTCAATCAGGAAGGACTTCTCCACCCGCTTGTTGTCCTGCACGAAGACCTCAGTCACATTCACCGGCACGATTTCGTCCTTGAACTTGCCTTCGGCAATGGCCGCCGCTGCCTTTTGGTGCGAGCGCACCGAAAACTCGTCGCCCATCTCACGGGTGATGCCCCATTTGGCGGCCACGGCCTCGGCGGTATTGCCCATGCCCGTCACATATTCCGGCGTGGAGATGGCCACTTGGTAGCTGGGCGCCAGCTTGTAGCCCGTCATCGGAATCATGCTCATGCTCTCCGCCCCGCCAGCGATATAGCACTGCCCCATCCCCGCCCTGATTTTTGCGGTAGCAATGGCGATGGTCTCCAAACCGGAGGCGCAGTAGCGGTTCACCGTCATGCCCGGCACGGTCTTTCCCAGCGCCCGCAAGGATATTTGCCGACCGACCTGCAAGCCCTGCTCCCCCTCTGGGTTTGCGCAGCCGACGATAAGGTCGTCCACCAAAGCGGGGTCGAGTTCAGGGGTTTGCGCCAGCAGGTATTTGATGACGTCCACCGCTAAATCGTCGGAGCGGTAGTTGCGGAAGCCGCCTTTTTTGGCTTTTCCTACGGCGGAACGGTATGCTTTTACGATATATGCGTCTTGCATTTTGGTAAATTTTTGATTTAGGTGATTGTGGTTCTTGAAAGGGATTGCAAAAGGGTTTGTAGTTAAAAATTGACTTGTATTCGTCTGTCACCAGCCCCCCACCCCTAAAGGGGAGCAGTCCCGACATTTTGGCAACCCTCAAACATTGCAACAAAGTTGGGACTGCTCCCCTTTAGGGGTGGGGGGCTGGTGACAGAAGGCAAAAGCTACAATTATTGCCCAAAACCATTTTTTGACACCAAATGAACATTGGCAATAGACTCAATTCCTCAACGGCTTATTATTCGTCAACATAAACTGAATCCTCTCCAACGTCTTCTGCTCCCCGCACAAGCTCATAAACGCCTCCCTTTCCAAGTCCAGCAAGTATTGCTCGCTTACCTGCTGCACCCCGGTCAGGTCGCCGCCACAGAGCACGAAAGCGATTTTCTTCGCAATCTTGATGTCGTGGTCGCTGGCATAATTGCCGAGTTTTAGCTCGTTGGCAGCCACATAGAGCGCCGCCAAGCCGCCCCGGCCCAGCACCGTAACATCTTGGCGTTGAAGGGGTTGCACGTAGTTGTCGGCAAGTTCGAGGACTTTTTGCTTTGCCTCGGCAATGTTCCGCTGGCCGTTCAGCACCACTTGGTCTTTGTTGCGGAGCAAATAACCATGCTTGAACGCCTCGCTGGCCGAAGTCGCCACGGAGGCCAAGGCGATGGTCTTGAACTTCTCCACCAAGGTCGGAATCTGCACGTCGCCCTCGAAGAAGGCATCGCTGGCCCGCACGGCGAATTCTTTAGTGCCAGCCCCACCGGGCAGCAGGCCGACGCCCACTTCCACGAGGCCGATATAGGATTCCGCTGCGCAAACGGCGGCGTCGCAGTGCATGATGGTCTCGCAGGCACCACCGAAGACGTAGCCCTGCGTGGCCGCCACCACCGGGATGCCCGAATAGCGGCAGCGCATCACGGTGTCCTGGAAGAACTTCACGGCCATGTTCAGTTGGCCCCACTCCTGCTCGTAGGCCATCATGGCCACCATCATCAGGTTGGCACCGACAGAGAAGTTCTTGGCATTGTTGCCGAGTACGAGGCCCTTCCACTCGCCTTCCTCCGCAATTTTGATGGCATCATTGATGCCCCGCAGCACGCCCTCGCCCATCGTGTTGGCCTTGCTCTGGTATTCGAGGCAGAGGACGCCTTCGCCGATGTCGTGCAGGGTCGCTTCGGGGTTCTGATAGACTGGCTTTTTGTCCCGGTAATTGTCCAAAATCACGAAGCTCTCCGTGCCGGGTACTTCCTTGTAGCCCTTTGTTTTTACACTATAATAGTATTGCTTGCCGCCTTCCCGTTTGTAAAACGATTCAATGCCAGCGGCCAGCATTTCCTTCACCCAATCGGCCACTTGCTCACCCTGCGCCTCCGCCTTTGCGACGGCATCACGCACCCCAACGGCATCCCAATACTGGAACGGCCCCAAGTCCCAAGCGAAGCCCGCCCGAAGTGCATCGTCAATGGAGTACAGCTCGTTGGCGATTTCGGGAATGCGGTTGGAGACGTAGGCGAAGAGGCCGAGCAGTGAGCGGCGGACGAGTTCCCCGCCTTTGTCCTCGGCACTGAAAACTGCCTTGACCCGCTTTTCGAGGTCGTCAATTTGCTTCGCAACGGCGAGAACAGGCAAGCCCGGCTTCGACGTTTTTTCATACTCAAGTGTCTCCAAATTCAGTGCTAAAATGATGGGCTTGCCCTTCTCGTCCTTTTCGTTGGTCTTTTTATAAAAACCTTGGCCAGTCTTGTTGCCGAGGTAGTTGTTTTCCAATAAAAACTTCAGGTAGGCCGGAATCTCGAAGGCTCCCGCCTGCTCGTCGTTGGGGCAGTTGTCCTTGATGCCCTGGATGACCTTCGCCGCCGTGTCGTGGCCCACGAGGTCGCCGAGGCGGAAAGTGCCCGTGTTCGGGCGGCCAATTGCAGGGCCAGTGAGGGCGTCCACCTCCGTGATGTTCAGGCCGATTTGCGTGGTCAATTGGTAAATCTTGGCCATCGCATAGACCCCTACCCTGTTGGCGATGAACGCCGGGGTGTCCTTGGCCAGCACCGTTTGTTTACCCAGAAACACGTCGCCATAGTGCATGAAAAAGTCCACGATATCACGGCGGGTCTCTTTCGTTGGAATGATTTCCAACAGCCGCATATAGCGGGGCGGGTTGAAGAAGTGGGTTCCGCAAAAATGCTCCCGGAAGTCCTCGCTTCGCCCTTCGAGCATCAGGTGGATGGGGATGCCGGAGGTGTTGGACGTGACCAACGTGCCTTTCTTGCGGTATTGGTCCACCTTCTCGAACACCTGTTTTTTGATGTCCAATCGCTCGACCACCACCTCGATGACCCAATCGCAGTCCTTGATTTTGGGCATATCATCCTCGAAATTACCTGTGGTGATGCGGCTGGCAAATGCGGCATCATACAAAGGTGCGGGCTTCGATTTGATGGAAGCAGCCAAGGCGTTGTTGGCGATGCTGTTTCGGAGTTTTTTGTCGGTGACCGGGAGTCCGGCGGCGTCTTTCGGTACGATGTCGAGCAGAAGCACTTGCAGGCCGACATTGGCGAAGTGGCAGGCGATGCCCGAACCCATGACGCCTGAGCCGAGGACGGCCACTTTGGATATTCTTCTCATTTTTCTATCGGTTGACGGTGGACGATTGACGGTGGACGGAGGGCAATCACTGAGCAAAAGGGCCTTCTCCATTCAAACGGGAACCATCTCGGTGTTCACTTTTTAAGCTTGTGTCAAATTTCAGCGAATTTTCGCTGAGGGTGCAAATTTACAAACGTGTGGGGAATTGCAAAGTTTCGAGGGGGAATAGTTTTAGGTATCTCAAATTGTAGATTTAGAAAATCTTTCACTTAAAAATTTTGTCAGAACGAATGGGATTTTTTCCTTTGTGTGGATGGACGAACAACTCAACCGAAAATCGCCTAAAATGGTGATTCAGGCTGACTGAAGAACAGCGCATTGCCAAGAAAAGGCATTAGTGGTCAGTGAGGATGGAGGGTTCGTTTATAAACGGAAAATATAGTTATGACAAAGCAAAATGCTAAAATTATGACATTCCTTTGTAATAATTAATACAAAAAAAATCAAATAACTGCGCAATATGAAGAATATTGAAAAATTTTATGGTCTTCAAATTAATATTCGCGAGCAAATTGATGCCGAGCACCTTTCTTTTTATAAGGAAGTACTAGAAAGAGTCATGCGTTTTGTCACTTTTGACATAAACGACTACTATGTATATGTACATTTTTTGACTATTAAAGAATTAAAAAATAAATCATATTTTGGAAGAAATATTCCATTAAATGAACGAATACAGGAAATCACATTAATTTACAAAGTAAATCCAAAACAAAGGAAAAAAATGGCATTCATGAATGAATTTGGGGATTTCAATTATAGTCAAGGTGTGGAACAAATACCCCAAGAAAATCAAGTCCAATTTAATTTTAAATCAGCCCACATAAAAGAAGGTACTCTAGAAACTAAATTAATAACATTCCTAAAAAAAGATTTCATAAGACCCGATCACTTTAAAATTAAACTCGAAGTTAGACCTTATCCAACAATCGAGTTTGAAGAAAGACTAAAACAGGGAAGAAACAAAGTATTAAGCCCAAGAAAAAAGAGATTAATGCAAAACAAAAGAACAAAAAATAGCATCAATGGTGAGAAAAAAGAAAAAATTGACAAATCTGATACTTTTACTGGCTTTGATTTGTATTTTTCAAAGCAAATTAAATTTACAATTCCTCAATTGTTAGCATCAATTGATGAAAAAAAAAGAGAAAATAACAAAAACAATATTCCAATAGATGATTTTATTTCGAAAAATTTAACTTTGATTGAAACAACCATGTCTGAAAACTGGAATATTATCAAAAAGAAAAATATTGGGGAATACGAATTAATGATGATTAAAATAAGAGAATGGTTAAATAATTTTTCATCAAACGAATATGAATTAGCTCTAAAAATAATGCAAAAATTAAAATTAATTTCAACAAATGATATTGACAATATGGTACGAGTAGCATCTGATACTATCAAAACCATTTTGAAAAATAATTTTGAAAATATATATTTTTTTGGAATGGGAGAATCACCATCGGATAGTGGTTCTCAATTCTTATATTCAATTCGAAAATCATTAGCCATAAGCGAAAATAAGTTTCCAAAAGAACTTAAAAATATTCAAACACTAAATCCTACAAAATTATTTTTCTTTGATGATATCATTGGCACCGGGAATCAAGCAATTTCTTTTTACGATAAGTATTTAAGGGATTTAAATATAGATTGTTACTATTGCGTATTGGTTGGATTTAAGAAAGGTATTGATAATATTGAAAAAAAATCTGGTTTTAAAAAGATAATCCCTAGCCTCAAGCTAGGAGATGAAGAAAAGGCATTTTCTAGCAATTCAATGCATTTTAAAGACACAGAAGAACGCAGAAAAATAAAAACTTTTGCAAAAAAATATGGAAATAAACTGTACCCAAAAGGACCACTTGGGTATGAAGGAAGTCAAGCATTAATTATTTTCCAACACAATGTTCCAAATAATACTTTACCAATAATTTGGGCAGGCCCTTCAAATGAGAAAGAACCCTCAGAACCTTGGAGTCCATTGTTTGAACGTAAAAAAATATAGAGAAACTTTGCTCTACTATGTGTTGAAATAATTCCGCTTGAGCAGGGTCCCAAGTTGTTGCAAGTCTAACACAACCCCTTTTGTTCTTGCAAGTTTGCAACCTTATCATGTCCCATAACTTTTTAGCCCCAGCGGGGCGTAATCTTTGTAGAATTAGGATGCATCACCGATTTTCAGCCCCAGTTGGGCGCAATATGAAAGCAATTTCCTGATAGATTTCGCTCCGCTGGAGCTTGAGGCAGGGGTATGCTGGATTTCTACAAATATTTCGCCCCACTGGGGCTGTTAGGCCAATTTTATGGGACATGATAAGGTTGCAAACTTGCAAGAACGACGAGTGGAACGATTAGTTTTGTAGAGCCATAATTGGCTAAAATTACGTCTATGCCTTCTTCTGTGAAGAGGAATTGCACAAAGGTGCTGCCCACATGGTCTTCTGGGAAAGAAACATCCTCAAGTGTAGAAGGAAATAGTCCTCTGTGAAGAGGAATTGAACAAAGGTGCTGCCCACGTGGTCTTCTGGGAAAGAAACATTCCCAAGTGTAGAAGGAAATAGTCCTTCTGACAAAAAGGGGAAGTTCCGTCCACCTTATCTTTACCAA
>WBZM01000203.1_pt1 | contig 82982 bp, 74 predicted proteins | sample 5204271 | NCBI WGS metagenome assembly WBZM01 (sample SAMN12344346, study PRJNA552823) | activated sludge metagenome | biome: Activated sludge suspended growth; feature: Nitrification reactor; material: Wastewater; isolation source: activated sludge from nitrification reactor of wastewater... | reverse complement strand
TCCAAGTTGGTGAGGCAAATGATTTAGAATCTATAATTTGGTTTATAAAAAAGCGTTCGATATTACTAGCAAATAAAGGTGTGGAATTTAAAAACCAAAAAGCAATTTGCATACAAAAATATAATCGAGTAAATAACTTCATTGCGTCACTAGTCATATTTTTAATTAAGCGTGAAATCAACGATTTTATTGGGATACGGATCCTCTAGGTATAGAAGGAACCTCTTCCTAGGCGATTTTTTTAATCTGCTCCAGCTTATTTCTTAGTAGAGCTAATTCCTGCTTTAAATGTGTGTTTTCTTGAATGACACTGTTTACTTTTTTCTTTAAAAAGTCCAATTCATCTTTTGACGAATCTGTTTTTGAAAAATCTGCTTTCTCATCAGGCCTGTCATCCTTGTTTTTTTTGTGTCGATTGGCGCCACTGAAATCTAGAGTTGTCTCAGCTTCCCCCTCGGAGGTGGATGGAGGTTGTGAATTTGAAGTTGTTTCTATTGGAATTGGATTTTCAAGAAAATGGCCTTGGCTTTTTTGATTAAGCTGATCTTCTATATTATCTGGGATGGCTATTTCAGGATCAATTTTTTCCAGTTTGATGATTCCTTGTTGGATTAATGCACGTACTTCGGAAATAATTTTTGCTATGCAGGTTGCAACTTCTGCAGGAGTGGGATTTGTTTCAGAAACAAGATTTTGAATTTTCCGCTGTTCGCTTTGGGTAAGAACATTTAAAATTTCTGTCTTTTTCTCTTCTGAATAGTGGCGCAGAGCTACCGCGAGAGTTAAAGGCTGAATTCTGGAGATAATTTCTGATAAGGTACTTTTTTCCCAGGAGGTCACTTTGTCAATATTGAGAATTCTTTTTTTGAGTGCTAATTCCCAATGTGAATTTTCTTGATGAATAAGATTTAAAAACTGATCCTGCTTTGCTTTATTGGAGGTCTCTAATAAATTTAGCAATTGAATAAAGCCACCTTTTTTTTTATATCTATCTAGCATTCCCATGGAAAAATTATCGGTGAAAAATGAATTTACTTTAGAGCGAGTTTCTTTAATCAGTGGCCATTAAATCATGCTCCAAAGAATTCCATTTCTAAGTCCTACGCAGGGGATCATAATTTTATTGACGCCAGCTTGTCTCATTATGGTTTTCACGATCAGAATGGCAGGCAAGATCACATCAGCACGATCTGGCCTTAGGTTCAGCTTTTCCACTCGATCGCTCAGGGAAAGAGATTTTATTTTCTGATTTATTTCTAAAAGCTCATTAAGAGTGATATAGGAATTGGGAGTTTTTTTTAACAGGTCTAATTTTAGACGTGCCATGCACTCTAAATTTCCGCCAGTACCAATCGCAGAAGCTAGTGAGTGATGTAGAGGATGGCTATCAATATAGGTGGCTAAGGGAGAAATAAAATCTCCCATAATAATTTTTAAATTATCTTCTTTTAGATTTCGTTTGATGAGCTGGTCTAAAATTCTGACAGTTCCCATAGGAAAACTTTTAGAGTCCACCATTTTTCCCTTATCACAGAAAGTGATTTCAACACTGCCTCCGCCAATATCTATCAAAATATGAGCACTTGAATCGAGATGAAGCTCCTTGCTGACAGCTAAAAAAATAAGATTGGCTTCTTCGCGGCCCTCAATGATATCAATTTTGATTCCTGTGGATTTTTCAATTCTATTAACAAACTCTGTTTTATTTTTTGCTTCTCTTAAGGCGCTTGTAGCTATAGCTTTGCAAATTTGAACATGGTTTTTTAAGTTCATGGTTTTAAAATGAGAAAAAGTATCAATAGATTCAAGAATCGTTTCTTCAGATATAGGTTGATCTAGAAAGACTTCTTTTCCCAGCCGGATAGAGGATCGTAGCTTTTTAATTTCTCTAAAAAAAGGTGATTGATTTTCATTCTGAATAACCTCAGCAATCATCATTCTTATTCCATTTGAACCAATATCAATAGCAGATAAAATTTTAGACATTCCATGACATCATCTATCATCTATTGTTACTTGTAAAGCTATCAGGCAGTCTTCTGAATATGAGAAAACTATTTTTTGTATATATATTGGTTGCTATTGCCGGCAGAATGTCCTTAGGTGCGATGATAAATGTGGGTGGGGAAGTCCATGTTTTTACAAAAATTTCTTCTAAGCCCTCCGCAAAAAGAGGCCAGGTGGCTTTTGTCTTGCCCTCGACTCTATTGAATGTAGATGCCACTTTAGATGAGCAAAATTCTGTTTTTATCGAGCTTCAGTTATCTTCTGAACGTGATAATTTCAATCAAAAACTGCCAGCAGATCTTGCAAGGGTTTTTTATCAATGGATTTCTGAAGGCCAGGATGTGTTTATTAGATATGGCTTGTTTCGAAATTTTATAAGTGAAAATGACTCAGATATTTATAACTATGATTTTTTCGACGAAATCAAGATGGTATCTCGGCGTTTTAAGTATCTGCCTGATGCGGATTTAGGGATCGAAGTTCATTATCTTTTTTCAGACTATTTATCAGTAGGGCTGGGTATTTCAAACGGAGAGGAAAACAAGAAAGAAGAGTCAGGTAATCAAAAAGACAGTTATTTAGTTTTGGACTATAATGATTCTGTTTTAAATTTGGGTATTATGTATATGGATGGGTCTTATGATGATTATGAAAAACCATTCAATCTCAAGGAAAGATGGGTCATGAAACTTGGATGGAATTTTGGGTTTCTTAAAATGGGTTTAGAGGCTTTAAGAGCTCAAGACGCTGCCATCGGCGTGTCGCAATATCATCGGGCAGAAGGCTGGGACAGTACGGCTTTCCCCGAGCAAGTGATAAGCGGAGAGGGGGGATCCATATGGCTGAAATTTGAAGTTGGCGAAAACAAAACCCTTCTTTTTAAGGGAGATTTTTTTGATCCTAATTTGTCGCAGAAGGAGGACGAAATTAAGTCCTACCAAACATTTTTTGAAATAACAAAGAATGCGAGATCGGGATTTCTTGGCTACAGTTTTACTTCCTTTGGACAGAATCATTCAAAATATTCACCTGAAAAAGAATTTGCTTTTGTTGGGGTAAGGCAATTATTCTAAATTAAACAGGACTCTAAGAAGCTGCCGACGCTCTCAGTTAAGGATGAAGTTTATTGATTCTCAATTTATTTTGTTAGGAAATGCTAGAGGTCCAAGTGTATAAAGAAGATAAATATTTGTCGGAAGAAGGAAAAGGTAGGAATTGGAAAGAGCATTAGATTCACAAATTGATGAGGTGAAACGATTCATTTTAATTATGGGAGGAAGCGTTGAATTAGCTTTGCTCGATGCTGTTAAGGCAATTAGCACCCGAACAGTGAATCCATTAAAAAATATTCATCAAATTGAACAGAAAATTAATGAAGATCATATAAAAATTGATGAATCTTGTTTAAATATTTTAGCAAAACAAAGTCCGGTAGCAAAGGACTTAAGAATTATTTTATCTATCTTAAAGATTAACACGGATCTGGAGCGTATGGGGGATCAAGTTTCAAATATTGCTTACACGACGAGTGATTATTTAAATCGAAATTCCTTAGAGCAAGTGGTTATGATTATTCAAATGGCTGAATTTGTCCGTAAGATGGTCAAAGAGTCTTTGGATTGTTTTGTGCGTGGCGATCATGTTCATGCCCGTCAAATACTCTTGATGGATGATGATGTGGATCATTTAAAGAATAAAGTTTTTCATGACTTATGTGAGCACATGAAGAAGAATCCTCAGGATGTGGACGCCAGTTTGGATTTAATTCTGATTGCCAGAAACTTCGAAAGATTAGGAGATCATGCAACGAACATTGCAGAAGATATTATCTTTGCTTGTACTGGAGAAGACGTAAGACATGGTGGCAAGGGTGCAGGCTAAAATCCTTATCGTAGAGGATGAAAAAGAAATTCGAGAATTGATGGCTCTTCATTTATTGCGTCAGGGCTTTAAGGTTATTGAGTGTGGAAATCCCATGGAGGCCGCAGCGGCTCTTGAAAACAATGTGTTTGATTTGATTGTTTTGGATTGGATGTTGCCGGGAATGAGCGGGGTTGATTTTATAGACGTTATCAAAAGAAAAAATCCAAGTTCCAGTATTTTGATGGTTACTGCAAAAACTGAAGTTAAGGATATTGTTTTGGGATTAGATAAGGGCGCAGATGATTACCTAGCGAAACCATTTGATCCGCAGGTATTTATGGCAAGAGTCAAGGCTATTTGCCGAAGAAAACTGATGGCTGGGGCTCCCCAAGCTGATGAGCAAATGACAATTTCTGATTTGACAATTAATTTTAAGACCTATGAGGTGAAGATCCTTGATCAGAAACTACATCTAACTCCAAGTGAATTTAAATTGCTTTCTTTAATGATATTAAATCATGGAAGAGTTTTAACTCGAGAAAAATTAATTGAAAATATTCAAGGAGAGGGTATCAATGTCATTGGTAGAACCATTGATACTCATGTTTTTGGTTTAAGAAAAAAATTGGGTATTTGGGGCGAGCATATCGAAACAATCAGAGGAGTGGGTTATCGAGTCAGGTTGGACCTCAATTAATTTAAAGAGATACCCCTGGCGTATCTATAGTCAGTATTTTCTGGTGCAATATGTTTCATTTAATTTATTGTTTTGGATTTGGTTAATTTTTTTTCCAAATCATTTATCTTCAGCTGTTTATTTTTCTTTGGGATCTTTAGTTATTTCTATTTATAGTTCCTACGTTTTTACTTTTCCTATTTACAAGCTTTATCTTAAAACTCTCAGGATTTCCGATAGGAAAAACAATCCCGATTTGGATTTTATATCTGAAGATTTGACAGAAGAGCAGATGGGTGAATTTTCTGCGTTAGAACAAGGGTTGGATAGATTACAAAAAAAATTAAGAAAACGAAAAGATCAGCTCTTCAGGGAGCGTGAAGAAATGCAAGCATTTATGAGCTCGGTTCAAGAAGGACTTATCAACGTGAGCTTAGAAGAAAAAGTTATTTTCTTTAACTCCAGATTTGCTACTTTATTTTTAAATTCTGAAAAAATGGCAATGGGACAATTAAAATTAACTGATATTTTCAGAACTCCTGATGTTTACGATTCATTTAAAAAAGTTTTCTTAACAGGGCAAACTCAAAAATCTACAATGAAAATGGAAACCGTATTAGATCATTATCATAGGAATTTTTTAGTTTCACTGACTCCATTACGAAAAACCAAATCAAATGAAATTTATGGTGTCATTGGTGTGTTCCATGATATTACAGATCTCAAAAAGCTGGAACAAGTGCGGATTGACTTTGTTGCAAATGCTTCCCATGAGCTAAGATCTCCGTTAACTTCGGTTAAAGGTTATGTAGATACATTGAAAGACGATTTGAAGAATGGTCAATTCCAACAGGCCAGTACATTTCTAGATATCATTTCTAGAAATGTAACTCGGTTGATTGAATTGGTTAATGACTTGTTAACTTTATCTTCACTTGATTCCCACGGTGAATTGCAGCTAGAAAGAATCGTACCACTTCAGATAACTGATTTGGTGGTCTCTGATTTATCACTTTTTGCGAAAGAAAAATCACAGGTTATTATTATAAAAAGTGGGGTAGATTCTTTTTTCGCAGATGCTCAAAAAGTGGAGCAGATTTTAAAAAATTTAATTATGAATGCCATTAAATATATTCCCCACAACAAGAAAATTCAAATTATTTGGGAAAAGGACGTAGAGGGAAATACTCTGCTGAGGGTTATTGATGATGGGCCAGGAATCCAACAGGAACATCATGATCGTTTGTTTGAAAGATTTTATCGAGTCGACAAGGGCCGATCTAGAGATCAAGGAGGGACAGGTTTGGGACTAGCTATAGTGAAACACATTATGATTTCTCATAACGGTAAAGTGGAATTAAAAAGTCAACTAGGTCAAGGATCTGAATTTATTTGTACTTTTCCACCTCTTTAGAGTTATTTAAACTGACATAAATTAGGAGAAGTTATTTTTTCAGATTTCAGTAAATACTTTGAAAGCATCTATGGTTCTCGATGGGCTCTTATTTGGGAATCCTTGCAGAAAAGAGAAAAACAATTATTAAGAAAAAATCAATTTAGCACAGCTAAGGTTGATTTCGATTTGGAAAAAATTAAAGAAGGCGTTTACTGGTTATCTGATTCTTTTCAGAAAAATCATAAAGAAATAATAACGGATGATTTTCACATCCTTGATTATTACATCATGGATCCTGCAAGTTATTTAGCCGCGGAGCATTTTCCTATATCTGAATCAAATAAAGTTTTAGATATGTGTGCGGCGCCTGGGGGAAAGGGACTTATTCTTGCCGAAAAAGTATTTTTAAAAGGTGAGCTGATACTTAATGAGTTATCCGAGGCGCGAAGGGATAGGTTGATAAAAGTAGTAAAAAATTATATCCCTCGTGAAAAAAGAAATTCTATTTGGGTTAAAGGGTGGGATGCTCAGTTTTACGGTTTAAAAATGCCTGAAACCTTTGATAAAATTCTTTTAGATGCCCCATGTTCTGGGGAACGTCATTTAATTGAAAATGCAAAAGACACTTTCGAATGGTCGTATAAAAGAAGTGAGAGATTGGCTATTAGACAATATTCTCTTCTCGCATCAGCTTATATGGCCTTAAAGCCCGGTGGATTAATGATGTACTCAACATGCTCTTTGAATCCAATTGAAAATGATAAAATTATTCTCAAGTTAATTAAGAAGAAGAAAAAAATAAAAACTATAAAAATTAAATGGCAGATAGAAAATTTAATCCCAGAAGAGACTGAGTTTGGTTATATTTTTTTACCAGATAAATTTTCATTTGGTCCCATATATCTATCTCTGTGTGAAAAAGAAGTATTTTAGTTTTTAAGAATTTTGGCGATTCTGAATTCTTTTAGCGATTGATAACCGTAAGTTTTTTTTCGGTATATTTCAATGACTTCTTCTTCGATGTCTTGAACCACTTCTCGGTAGGCGGGTGCAGGAATGGTATTCGAAAGTAACAAATACTTGATAAACTGGTCTCTAATCCTTTTAACAAACTGTGCTGAAGTCTCGTTAAGGTTCCTAGAATCCCTGAGATAAGTAATGATAAGCTCAATAAGTACTTGTTTATCGTTCATAAAAAAACTATCGGAACTATTTTGGCCTCCTTTATAGAATTTTTAAGTAAAAAGGACTTGTTTTAAAAAATATATTGGCATTTGCAAAGGTCCTGCAGAAGCTTGCTTTCGAAGCGTATCAATATTAAACGCCCCATATTTGGAAACCTAAAAAATATCTTTCATGGTTAAAATTTGATCAAAATATTCGCAGTCAAGAAGGGCTTTGGATACGCCATTAGGTGCAATTAAAACTTTGTGTAAAGACTCTGAAGACTTCAATGGCAGCTTTTCAATTTTTTGATTTATTTCGGAATAATTTCTGTGGAGATCGGTCTTTTATGAAATTTCATTTCACAAAGAGTAATTGTTTTATCAGATCGAGCATAAACTAAGTCTACTTGGACTTTTTCCTTTATTCCAAAGTAGGGCCCATAGGACTTGACTCTTTCTGCGAATCCCATTTTCTCTGCAAAATACGAGATCCCATTCCTCATTGATTTAATAAACTGGTTAGATGTATAGTTTAGAGAATGAAGTCAATTAATTTCCAAGAGTTTCATCATCTTATTGAATATTTAAGATCCAAACTTATTTCAGCTCAGTTGCAAGAAGTTTATCCCTTTGAAAGAGGCGTAGTTCTGGGATTATATCTTCATAAATCTTTTTGGTTGGTAATCGATTTATCTCCGTCGCCAATGTTATTACTTTATGAAACAAATAAACAACCAGTCGTTAAAAGTCAAAAGCCTAAACCGGTGACCTTATTTATCAATTCGAATCTAAAGAATCGTCCACTTGTGGAGATAAAATACCAACCAGAATGGGGACGTCGAGCGTTGTTTTATTTTTCTCATGTGGAATCAAAACATCAAATTGAGGTTATTCTTATTCCCAATAATGCTAATTTAATTGTAACCTCAGAGGCGAAGAAAATCTCTTGGATGAAGACTCAAAATCGTGATTTTTCAGTCACTGAGAATACAGTAGAAACAGAGGAATTTAGATCACACCAAGTTCTCAAAGAAGAATGGGAAGCGCAATTCTCATCCAAAAACGCACCTATTCGGGATGAAAAGAAATTATGGGAAGTAAAGAATTTTAAAAATATAACTAAGAAACAAATTGCCATTGACAAAATTTTAGCGACCTTGAACGACAACAAAGAAGAGATCTATTATAAAATTGGGGAGTTCTTAAAATACAATTCGTTAGATAGTTTACCCTTTGAATGGAAGGAATATGTCGATAAATCTAAAACCAAAGATTGGAATAGAGAGACCGTTTTTAATAAGGCCAAGGCTTTTGAGCAGAAAAGATCAGGGGCCATCCAGCGTATTGAAAAATTGAAGGAAGAAATTAAGAATTTACAAAACACAAATTTTGAAGAAAATCAAAAGCTGGTGAAACATAAAATTTCCCCCGTGAAATCTTCGACAATGGCCTTAAGAAAATTAGAATTGAGCCAGCAGGCTATTGCCTACATGGGAAAAAATGCACAATCCAATATGGAATTATTAAAAAAATCCCAGGCTTGGGATCTATGGTTTCATTTAAGGGATTTTCCAAGTGCCCACGTTATCATTAGAAAAAATAAGAATTATAAGTTATCAAATGATGAAATCGTTAAGGTTATTGAATGGCTGGTGTCTGAATTAAGTAAATCCAAGATAGGAAAATTGAATAGTTCCATTGATGTGGTTTATACAGAATGTCGTTACGTAAAGCCTATCAAAGGTGATCGATTGGGACGAGTTAATTTTGCAAATGAGCAAAATTTCTTATGGAAAAGGCAACCGGTTTAAAAAAATAAGAGCTAAATGACAAGTTCTTGACTTCAAAACAAACTCTCAAGAGAATATTTTTCGCAGGTGTTTACGTGCGAATTTATTTATATTGTTTCATAGGAAGGTGAAAATGATAGAAGTCAAAGAACTCTGTAAAGAGTACGGAAATCTAAAAGCCATTGAAAATGTCACTTTCTCAATCAGAAAAGGTGATGTGGTTGGCTTTTTAGGTCCCAATGGAGCAGGAAAATCAACCACAATGAAAATCATCACTGGCTTTATGGCCCCCTCAAGTGGATCCGCATCTATTGCGGGTTTTGATGTTTTTGAAAACCCTATTGAAGTTAAGAAAAGAATTGGGTATTTGCCAGAAATACCTCCAGTATACTCTGATATGTTTGTCAGGGACTATTTAAAATACGTAGCCAAGCTTAAACAAGTAGATAAAACTAAAATTAATTCCTTTGTGGATCGCGCCATTGAAAAAACTAATTTGAATGCTGTTTCGACTAGATTGATTCATAATTTGTCAAAAGGGTTCAAGCAGAGAGTGGGAATTGCTCAGGCTATAGTTTCAGATCCTGAAGTATTAATATTGGATGAACCAACCGTTGGCTTAGATCCCAAGCAGGTTGCTGAGATCAGAGATTTAATAAAAGAGCTTAAGGGTCAACATACAATTGTTTTGTCTACTCATATTCTTCCTGAGGTCCAAGCAACCTGCGAAAGGGTTGTCATTATTAACAAGGGAAAAATTGTGGCTCAAGATACAATTCAAAATCTTTCCAGCTTAGAAAAAGGACAAGGCCGTGTATTTGTTAAGTTGAGGAAGGAAATTCAAGATTTGGGTTCTCTCTTAAAGGATGTGGCTGGCGTTCTTGAGGTTGATTCCGGTGCTAATAAAAAAGAATGGAAAATTGGATACAAAGGGGATGAGGAAATCATTGATCAATTATCATCTAAGATTGTTTCAAATGGACTTGGTCTAATCGAGTTAAGTCCAAGTAAGGTAGATTTAGAAGATGTTTTCTTGAAACTCACCTATGGTTCAGAGAAAGGAATATAACATGTCGAATATGTTTACTATCGCTACCAAAGAGTTTAAAAGCTTTACCAAAAATCCTACTTTTTATATTATGATGACTTTTGTTACCTTAATATTGAGTGCTCTGTTTACCATGCAATTACAGAGGTTTTTTCAAATGGGAGCTATGTCCATGATGCAGCCTGGGGCTTCGGGGCAAGCGAACATACATTATACAGTCTTTTTGAATCATTTGCAGATTCTCAATTTGATTTTAATTTTTATTGTACCCGCTATCACCATGCGCTTGTTTTCAGAAGAAAAAAAGTTACGAACTTTTGATTTGTTGCTGACGTCTCCATTGAAGTCTTTTGAAATAGTTGTTGGAAAGTATCTTGGGGCATTAATGGCTCTATTTGTGATCTTTTTTATTGCTTTCCTATACCCCTTGGGAACGGTTTTATTTGCAAAACTGAATTGGGCCCCTTTGCTTATCGCATTTTTGGGTATTTATTTAATTTCGGCAGTCTATGCAGCGATGAACTTATTTTGTTCGAGTTTATCGGAAAGCATATTGATTTCCTACGTGACTTCGGCTCTTCTGAATATTGCTGTTTGGTTTATCTCGCAAGCTGTTGAGTTTGCTGATACTCAATGGGTCCGGGATATTTTAGAACATATTTCTTTGAGCTTTCATATATCGGGATTAATTGAAGGAACCATTAGAACCAATTCGTTAATTTATTTTTTTAGTACAATTGGATTATTTTTATTTTTAAATGAGAGAGTTGTTGAATCTCATCGTTGGAGGTAATCATGAGTAAATTAGGTCAATTAGGATTATTATTTGCAGGTATCACCCTAGCGGCTTTTGCAGTCACTCGTTTTTTTATCAGGGAATGGTACCCTTTCTATTGGGTGCTTCTTGGATTAATTGGGGTTTTCCTTGGTCTTTCCATTATTGTGGATAGAAAATTCTATAAAGAGTTTTTTTCAATGAAAACTACAAAAAATGGAATGAATATGGGAGTGATGATCATTCTGGTTTTTGTTTTACTTTTTGTAGTGAACTTTCTGGGTGCAAGAAATGTAAAGACTTTTGATTTCTCTCAAGCGCAAAGGAATTCTTTGTCGGAACAGAGCTTGAAAATCATTAAAACTTTAACAGAAGAGCTAAAAGTTAGATTTTTTTATGCCCAAAAACAAGAAGGTAATGAGGAAAATAGAAAGGCTTTTCGGGAACTTATAAGAAAGTATCAGGACAACACGAACAAGATAAATCTAGAGTTTGTCGAAGTGAATGAAAGACCTGACTTGGCAGAAGCCTATGGAGTTAAGCAAGGAAAGGGGATTGTCTTTCTAGAATATAAAGGAAAAAAGCAAAGTATTGAAAAAATAGATGAGCAAGATATCACCCAGGCACTTATCCGTGTCATGAGTGATAAGTCAAAAAAGATCTATTTTACTGAGGGGCACTCAGAGTATTCTTTGTCTGATGCTCAGGGAGCAAAAGGCCTAGGACGGTTAAAAACAGTATTGGAAGGCAAAAACTATGAAGTCAAAACCTTCGCTCTTTCTCAAACTGGAAAAGTACCAGAAGATGCTGATGTTTTAGCTATTGTCGGTCCAATGCAAGGTTTCTTAGAACATGAATTGAAAGCCCTTAGTGATTTTGTGGCAAAAGGTGGAAATTTGATTCTGGCACTGGAACAGAAAAATAATACGGGTCTTGATAAGTGGTTAACATCCTACGGCCTTGAAATGGAAAATAATTACCTTATCAGCGTAGCAGATTCTCCCTTACCAAAAGGAATTACCTTTGCTTTTCAATACTCCTCGCAAAGCGAGATCACCAAGCTGTTTGCAAAAAATCAAGTTTCACTTTTCTTGCTTCCTCAAGCGATTAAAAAATCTGCACAGGCACCCTCCACAATCACCTTTGATGATCTTGTCAAAGTGGGTCCTGCCGTAGCTTTAGAAAGCCTGTCAGCAAAGAAGCCAAGTGCTGAGGGTAATTTTACATCAGTTTTTTTTGCTAAAGGAAAATTAAGTTCATCGGATAAAAATGATTTTCAAATGGTTGTTTTTGGAGATGCGGATATTTTTAATAATGAGCTCATCGATGCCAATATGAACAAAGATCTAGTGGCTAATTCCTTTTCTCAGTTAGCTAAAGATGAAAATCAAATCAGCATCAGCCCGAAGGAACTGACTAAAACAGAACTAGATCCTTCACAGGCTAAACAAGCCTTGTTTTATTTTGGAATCATTATTCCTTTACCATTAATCATGTTGATCACATCAATTGTTATTTGGTTTAGACGAAGAAACGCTTAAAAGGAGTTTTAAATGAAAAACAAAGGAACATGGATATTATTTTTAGTAGTCGTGTTGCTTTCTGCCTATGCCTACCTAGGAGAATACAAAGGAAAAGAAAAAGAAAAGGTAGCAAAAGAAGAGCAGTCTAAAATTTTCAAAGATTTGAAACCTGAACAGATCAATTCTATTCTTATCGAAGGGGATAAGGAAAAAATTACTTTATCCCGTACTTCTGAAGGCTGGAAGATGGCTGAGCCCGTCCAGGACCTGGGGGATAGTGAAGGAATTGAATCTTGGTTAAAACAACTAGTAGAGGAAAAAACTATTTCAACAGCTGTGGAAGGAAAAGATATTCAGTGGCAGTTTTTTGGATTTGAAAAGAAAGCTGCCAAATTGACTCTTTCGACCACGGCCGGGACCAGTGCTTCTGTCGAAGTATCGGACAAAAAGAATTTCGAAAATAATTCATTTCTGCGAATTCCAGGCCAGAGCAAAGTCTTTGTTGCAAGCTCTTCCTGGTCAGGGCACGTCGGAAAAAAGTCATTTGATCTGAGAAATAAAAAAATATTTAGACATCAGATTTCAAATGTTCAAAGTATTGCGATTAAAAATAAAAAAGATAAATTTAGCTTTGTAAATAAAGAGGCGAAATGGTTGAGTCCTGAAAAATCAAATTGGATTTTGGATCAAAATAAAGTCCGTGAAACTATTTCTAAACTCAATGAGACAACGGCCCAAGCTATCTTGGTAGAACCTTCGGAAGTCTTAAGCCAAAAAAGTAAGTACAATTTGACAAAGCCTGAAATTCAAATTGAGGTGAATTTATCAGAAAAAAAATGGACAGCCTCTTTAGTAAAAGATAAGGATAATTCTTTTATCATGTTAATTAATGATCCGCTTTTGATTGTTAAAGTAGATAGTTCTTTTGGTAAAAAATTTGAAACTGTTCAGTTAAATGAATATAGAGATACAAAACTTCCATTTATGGCATTAGATAAAACCAAAGTGAAAAATATCGATTTTGAAACTTCTTTGAAAAAATCGAGTTTTGTAGAGAATAATGGGAAATGGGAATTGGCTAAAGAGGATTCCAAAATCGAGGTGCAGCAGGAAACAGTTAAGGGCCTGATGGATAAAATTAAAGATTTAAATGTTCTTAATTATGTTAATGATGCTGAATTTAAAAAAACGAAATTATCCCACAAGATACAGTTTTTGGATCAAGATAAAAAAACAGTATTTGAGCTGACGATGTCTGACACCATTAAGAAGAAAGTGGCTGATTTAGATAAAAATGTGAGGATTGCAAGAACAAACCTTTTTAATGAACCTTTTATGATTGAAGATCTTGAAATCGATAAATTGCAATTAAACGAAATGACAAAGATGAAAGATAAGGTACCAGAAAAGATACAAGATAAGTTACCAGGGACTAGCAGTGAAACCTTACCGAAGAAATAAAATATGTCTTTGAATCAAGTGACCATTAAATCGCCAACAAGGGTTGATCTTGCTGGTGGAACCCTTGATATGTGGCCTCTGTATTCCTTTTTAGGAAGTGCCGTAACAGTAAATGTAGCCGTAGATATTTTTTCGGAAGTTGAATTAACCTCAAACTTAAATGGTAATCTTGACGTTGAGTCAATCACAATTGATTCATTGGATTTAAATTATCATAAAACATTTAAAAATAAAGATGATCTTCTTAAATCTGATGATAAAGAACTCAATTTTTATAAACCTCTGATCTCTTTTTTTAATTTAGAAAATGGTTTTAAATTAAAAACTAAATCTCAAAGCCCGGTAGGTGCAGGTCTCGGTGGTAGTTCTAGTTTGTTAATTTCATGTTTGAAGGCTTTTTATAAAATGACAAAGTGTCAGATGCCGTCAGCCCATGAGATGGTCTATTTGGCCCATAATTTAGAGGCCCAGATCTTAACAACTCCTACGGGAACACAGGATTATTATCCTGCAGTAAGTGGTGGGTTAAATATCTTAACGTATCATGCTACTGGCATTGAACAAAAAGTCATGTCTACAGAGAAAACGCCGTTAAAAAAACATTTTTTATTGGTGCATACTGGAAAAAGTCATCATTCAGGGATTAATAATTTTGAAGTCTTGAAAGCTGCTGTAAGAAAAGATAAAGAAACATTGATGACATTGTCAGCTCTAAAAGAGGTTGCAAGTGAAATGGCCTTGATTTGTGAAAAGAATCGATGGAGTGAAATTCCAAGGCTATTTGATTTAGAATATAAATTCAGAATTCAGTTAACGAGTGCTTTTTCAAGTCCAGAAATTATTAAATTGAAAGAAATAGTCATGAAAAATGGTGAGCAATCCATTAAAATATGCGGTGCTGGTGGCGGAGGCTGTGTTCTGATCTGGACAGAGGAATCAACCAGAAGTAGCATTGTTAATGAATGTCAAAAACAAGGCTACCAAATATTGAATTCTCAACCCGTGGATCTGATCTAGACTCAGATAAGGGATTCAATTTTTCTAAAGGAGCTGACCCAGTTCATCGCTTTATGGGCTTATCCTTGGCAGGAGGTAAAACAGATAAGGCCTGCCTAGCAATTGTGGAATATTACCCTCGTTATCATAAGATCTTCTTAACCAAAATTTTTGATAAAATCAAAAATGAGGACACGGTATCTGCAGATCAAAGAATTATTCAGCTCGTTGATGACTATAAAACATTTACTGAATATTTTGCGGTGGATGTTCCGTGGAATTTGCCTTTATGTTTAAGTTGTAAATTAAAGTGTCCAGGTATGGAAAATTGTCATCAAGAACATATAAAATGGATGAACAAGTTAAATAGTAAGCGAAATAAAAATAAAAAACCGAAAAAATCGATCACTCCCTACACTCAACGAGCTGCAGAGCTGTACATTAACCATGAACTTGAAGAGATCTTTGATTTGTCGGCGGCCCTAGGTGCAAATATGGCGCCTCTCTTAGCTAGGGCCATTTTTCTAAAGAAGAGAATTCCTATGAATTGGATAGAAGTTTATCCTAAACTTTCGATTTGGCGGTTAGGCAAATCCTTTGGTCTTAGTAAAAATTATTTAAAATTTCATCGGCATGCTATTGATGGGAATGAATCCAGAGAAATTATTCTAGACACTCTCTGCGAAAATAAATTGGCATTTGTTTATGAACAAGATTTTAAGATTATGATTCAAAATAGTCATGCTTTTGAAGCCTTTATCTGTGCTTTCACTGGGGTTCTTAAGTATTTTAAATTAACTGAAAAAAAACCAGAGGGATTTCCTAGAAAAGAAAGTTGGATAGACTTTCCTTTAGAGAAAATAAATTGGGAAAAAATTTAGATGGAATTATGCGACTTCAGTCGCGGGAAAATTTGTAAATACAAAGAAAACCTTTGGAAGAAAGCTATTCAAAACATTTCTGATCATCATTGAGCAAATTATTTAAATGGGCTTCAATCCCTGCAGACTGCATTTTAGTTTCAACAAATATTTTCTGATAATTAGTTTTTAAAACATGCCCCACTTCTTTTGGATTGCACTCAAGCATTTGCGACAGAACCTTTATGGTTTCTCCACTCCCACGAGCAGCATCCCTTGAAATGCTCATTTTATTGTTTTCGATAAATTCAGGTAAGCTTTCAGCTCGGTTAATCTCTGAGGGGAGGGGGTCGTGACAATTTGAGGTCCCTGATGAAATTCCAAAAGCTTGGGAAGAGGTAATATGGTTTAGAGTCATGGAGAAAAGTTTATTTTCTTTCGGTTCAAAGACCATCGAACCAAAGCCACAACCTGGCATGCCGAATTGACCATGTCCCATAAGTTGCGGTTTTAAACCTTGGTTCTTAGCATTTGCAAAAGTAAAAGTGGAAAAATTCAATAGATAAATCAATGATAACAATAAAAATAAATGACTTTTAATTGAAAGTAGTTGGTTCGTTTTTTTCATCAGAGTCTTCGCCTTCGTGTTTAATTTTTGGAAGAGGACGAAAGAAATCTTTCAATCCTGTGACACTCATTGGGGATGAATTCACAGAGGTAGCCCAGGTCTCTGGCGTTTCCATGCAAAGAAAGATATTCCAGTTGGGGCTGTGGTTTTTAAAGCGTTTATAAATAAATTGAAACATTTCATTCCTCTGATGCCAATCGTAACGCATTTTTCCAGTATCTGACAAAAACATTTCTGAAGTATTGACATAGGAGTCCATTCCGAAACGTTCCTTCATAAGATATCTTTGTTCTGGCTGAAACCTCAAAGTTCCCAAGGAAAAAACTTTAATATCTTCGGGCGTGAAATTTTTAATGATTTCATCAACTAAAAAAGCATAGTTTTCCTGCCAGTTCTCATGCCAAATTATAGGATCGATATGAAAGGCTAAGGGAAATCCTTTGTTCTTGCACTTAATCGCCGCGTTGATTCTTTCAGAAAAACGAGCCGTCGCGTGTTCTTCTTTCTCAATGATATGGGGCGGATTTATCGACCAACTGACAATAACATTAGGGCAGGGCCCCAGGTCTAAAAACTGATCCACATTATCTGACTTGGTTTTAAATTCAAGGGTCCAGTGTGGAAATTCATTAAAAATAGGTATGAGTTCTCTAGAAAAAAGAGTTAGAGGATCCAGACTTAGGCTATCAATAACCTCTCCAGTTCCCACACGATAGGGAAGTTTTGGAAACTCCTTCATCATGGCTCTGAGTTCTTCAATGGCCTTATCAATATTTGCATAGACTTTCATTATAGGAGCATTTAGATAGCTCTGCAAATAACAATAACTGCAATTGAAGTTACATTGAGAGCCCAGATTCAGAACATAGTAATTGCAACAAGTGATTGTTTTTTTTTGAGTAGCACCTGGGCATCGTTTGAAAAAATACCCTTTGAAATTGGTAACAAAAAGATTTTTTTTACTCCATTCAAACTGATCTTTTGATAAAGTTCCTTTGTGATTCTTTGTGAAATCAGAAGGAACGATTTCAATTTTATCATTTGGGTAAAGTGAAATAAGTCTTTGGCTTAAAGGTGAATCGAGAGTTTCCCTATCAATATAAATTTTATCCAACACTGGATTTAAAGCTGCATTCAACACCGGATTTGTCATTGGCAGCGCCATTCATTTTGATTTTTTTGTAAGAGCATGATCACATTTTGTAATTCATCGGGTGAGGATACAAAAAATTGAATTTGTAACCCAGCACGATCCTGTTTGCGAAGGAATTGTGATTGAACCTTCGAACCCCAATTTAGCTTTAGTTTTTGAAGAGGGTGTTGCAGAAAGCTTTTAGGATAACGTAACTCTTTAATTCTAACTAAACTGGCATCGGAAATCAAATTTTGAGTGATTTCAGAAACATCCATCTTTAGCATTATTAAATCACAAGCCCATTCTAAAAATTGAAGGGCTTGGCTTTTTGAAAGCGGAGAACTAGATACCGAATTAAGTAGAGATGCTCTTTTCTCGAGTGGCAAATTTAATAGAAAGAATAGATCCTGAGGCCGAATTTTCTTTTCAGAAATCCAAGTCAAAGTTTCAGAAGTCCAGCGCAGCTTAGATTCCTTCATCAGAATAAGGACTTTTTCGTTGTGAGGAATATGGTATTTTTTAAATAACTCTTCTTTGTTAATAAATGGTGACAGTGTTGAATTGGAAATGATTTCATAAATATCTGGAAAATCAAGACAAGGAAAAAAACTGAAAAGCAATTCAATCCATTTTGAAGAATCGTTTCCTACGTTAAAATTTAAATACTCAGATTGATTTTTGTGAATACAAAAGCCGAAGCTATTAATAGCTAAGTTGAAATGTTCAATAATAGAAGATTTATTTCCGTTTAAATAAACAATTCCAGTTAACGCTTCTTTTGAAATAAACGACTTTTCCATAATGGATAGGATTTCTAGCATAGCTCTGGCTAAATGTCTAGGTAAGTACCCATGGAATGATAATCATGATTATTCCATGGGTACTAAGGACCGAAAGAGAATGAGGGCTTCCGTCTTAATTCAGTTTACTCTTTGAGCTCGATTAGAATAAACTAAACCGAGGAGTATAAATGGTAGGAACTGTGTTCGAAGGCACTTTGCAGTAAGGTTAGAATGGCGGATTGGAGAAAAACAGCAGAGATCAATGGAGATGTGGTATTCTTTAGATACGCCCCTGAGGGGGTAACTAAAGGAATCGAGGAAGTGTTTATCTGGGATCTGGATAAGACTTATTTAGATACCTCCATTGATTCCATACAGGGTCTTATCAAGACCGTGATGGAAAAGGCCTTAAACAAAAAAAACGTTCCAGGGACAGATACTCTGTTAAGAAACCTGGCAGAGTTTCGAGCCAATACAAAAGGAAGAGAGTACTTTCCAATTTATTTTATCACAGCAAGTCCTCCTCAGCTTGAGGACCGAATTGCTGAGAAATTGTATATTGATAACATCAATCCATTGGGTTGCTTTTACAAAGACAATTTAAAGAACATCAAACCAGGTCGTTTCTGGCGTTTGACCAAACAAGTAGGTTATAAACTTCAAGCCTTGATGCAGTTAAGAACTCTACTTGGTGAAAATGTAAAACAAATTTGCTGGGGAGATGATAGTGAAAGCGATGCTATTATCTATAATTTATATTCGGATATCTGTGCCAGGCGAATTAGTCCCAATGACATTCGCAACATATTAGAACAGCTGTATGTGACAGGAGATCAGGTAGACGTTATCTTAAACTTGCAGTCACAAATTCCAGCTAATGATCCCATTGAAAAAATTTATATTAATTTAGCTACAGACACAGATCCAGAATATTATTTAAAGTTTGGTCGTCGTACCTTGCCAACCTATAACACTTTTCAAGTGACGCTAGATTTGTATCAACATCAAAAAATCAACTTTGAGGGAATGTCGGAAGTCATGCAAGATATGATTTACAATTACCATTTTACAGTTGAAGAATTAATGAAAAGTTTTGATGACCTCATACGAAGGAGCGTGATCACGGAAGATACCTTTATTGATTTGAAATCCCATTTTGTAGAAAAGGGCCTGCTTCATGGTACCTATGCCCCCTCACATAATAATTTTGATAAGAAATTATTTATCGAAGAGCCTTGGGTTCAAGACCATATTGATTACATCAATGAATACAGATAATGCTGGGGACCGCCTAGAAATAGATACTACTCAAAATTAAGGGGTATCACTGTAGAGATCGGCTCGCCTTCAAAAGCTTTGAATTCAATTCTTTTTAGAACCTCAAATAGACAAGATTTAAAATCGGAATCTCTCAGCTGGGAGCTGGCGATATTTGGATTTGAAACTTTACCTGATTTTTCAATCGTGAAAGAAAGGGTTACAGATCCTGTAAGACCAGGAGTTCTTTGTAATAATTTATTATAGCACTGAAGGAACTTATGTTTGTGGTTTTGAATTAAATTGGCCACATAATTCTCTGATAAGTTTTGATCTGATTGAAAAGAGTTAAGAACTTTTTTTTGATCTTCGTAAGAGAGGACTTTATTTTTTTTATAGACTTCCCATTCGCGAAGTTGAACTTTAAGCCCCTGAAAAGAAATAAAAATGAGCTCATTGGTACCATAATTTTGAATTTCAATATCTCCTCGATGTAGAATCAAATGGATCATTTCATTTTCTTCATCGATAATCAGCTTAGTGTTGTCTAGAAGGTGAATTTTCTCTCCAGATGGAAATTCAATTTCAGCCTTAGAAGACTCAGAAGTTTCAATAGAATCCAAGGAATTTAAGGAGATTTTTTCAGAAACACTTTTCTTTTTGAGTTTAAATTTTTTTGTAACAAAAACCTCACCAGAAAGTTTTTCAAGAGTCGCAATACTTTTTTGTGAAGGCAGCTTTTTTTGATAACTATTGGCTAACAGATAAGCAACAGTAACGAAGCCTATCCCTAGAGCAAGGAATAAATAAGAGAAAATATTATCTTTAAACATAATCTTTATAGTTAAAGATTATTTTTTATCATTTGTCTCAGGTTGTCCAGAAGTAGTTGGAGTTGCAGGACTAGCTGCCTTAGGCGCCTCTGTTCCAGCGGAAGGAGCTCCAGGAGCAGCCGCTTCTGATGGAACAGATGGAGTGGATTGAGCGGCTTCAGGCTTGGCAGGAGCCGTAAGAGCGGGTGTTCCCAGTTGGTCGACGACGCTCTTATTTTGGTGGGCGAGAAAGTACGTTAAAGCGACACAAGAAATCGCAAAGAAAATCGCCATATATCTAGTGAGTTTTGAAGCTAGGCTTTGTGCTCCTGTGGCGCCAAGAAGAGAATTTGAACCACTGCCACCAATACCAAGTGCTCCACCCCCTTTGGAATCTTGGACCAAAACAAGGGCGCAAAGTGAAATAGCAATGAGAATGTGGACAACAGTTAAAAAACCTATCATATGGATCTCCGATATTGTGTAGCGCCCATATCATCATTTATTGGAAAATTCACAATAAATTACACCGCGCGTTGGTTTAATTTTTGGTTTATTTCAGTATTTTGTATGACACATATAGGGACATGCCATTTATCGTTTTTGAAGGGTTGGATGGTTCTGGGAAAAGCACGCTGATGGGGCTGCTTCTCAAGGAGCTTGATAATCAAAAAATTAATTATGTGACCACTCGAGAACCTGGTGGAACCCCATTAGGGGATATATTGAGAGACTTGATCGTGAATAAAGGGGAAACAGCCCCTGTTCCAAGAGCTGAGCTTCTTTTGTATGAAGCCTCCAGGGCCCAGCTTGTCGAGAATCTTATTGAACCCAAATTGAAAGATAAAAATTGGGTTCTTTCTGATCGTTTTTCTGCCAGTTCCATCGCTTTTCAGTGTGGAGGACGATTTTTAGATCGAAAAGATGTCGAATGGTTGAATCTCTTTGCCACCAAGGGACTTCAACCTGATCTTTATATTCTATTAGATATTTCGGTGGAAGAGTCTAAACATCGACGGCAAAATCGAGCCCTTCAATTAGGACTTGAAGAAGATCGAATTGAGTCTGAAAAAAATGAATTTCACCAAAGAGTTCGTGATTCCTTTTTACAATTAGCAAAGGAAATGCCCGAGCGATGGCTTGTTATTCCAGCCTTTTTGAGCAGCAAAGAGATGTTGAAACAGGTCATGCAAAAACTGAAAGCGCGAGGATGGCTGGATTAAAAGAAAAAATAACGGGTCATGATCGAGTGTGGAATCGGATGGTTCAAGCTATAGATAGTGAAAACCAATCAGGATCTTTTCTTTTTACGGGCCCTGTAGGCATTGGGAAAAAGAAAGTGGCGATGGCCTTGGCTCAGTATTTTTTGTGCCAGACAGAAAACGGTTGTGGGCTTTGCAATTCTTGCAAGCGGGTAACGTTTGAATTAAAGACAAAGGAAGGCTCCGAATCTTCCGATATTCTGAGTCATGAAGGTCTGCTTTTTCTTGAACCACAAAATAATATGTTAAAAATCGATCAAGCGAATAGAGTGAAAGAGTTTTTAAGGCTCAGAGCTTTGTCAGGAAAAAGATTTATTCTTATTAATGATGCTCACAGGATGAATTTATCTTTTGCGAATGCCATTCTTAAAACTCTTGAGGAACCTACGGAAGGGGTTATTTTCATTCTCCTGACTCACTCTTTAAAATCAATACTGACCACTATAAAATCACGATCACGAGTGATTCGATTTCATAGTTTATCTGAACAGGAAATGAAGACGGTCACTCAGGAATGGGATTACACTTCAGAGAATTTTATATACAGAGGTCAGCTTCATCTTATTAAGAATTTAATGGAGGAGGAAGGACAAAAAACTTTACAACAGACTTTAAAATTTATTAAAGAACTCTTCTTAAATCCCCATTTGTTTTCTCAAACAGACTGGCGATTTTTTTATAAAGATAAAAGACAATTTATGGATTTTATGACCTTGGCTCCCTTGGTGTTAAGAGATGTTTTAGTATTAAAACAGGACGTAGATTCTCTGAGTTTGATCTTGCCAGATAATAAAAAAGAAATCATAGAGTTCGTTAAAGTTTCGGTTGAAAAAATTTTTCTCATCAATGACTTTTTTAGAAAAACGGCAAGGGAAATGGGTTGGAGTCCAGACCCCATTTTTCTCTTAGAAAAATTAATCTGTGATTTGAATCACAATAAATCTAAACCAATTCAAAATAGAGATCATGGGTAAAGATCATGGGTAAAGATCATAGATAAAGGAGTGTTTCATGTTAAGTGATCAGGAATTAAGATGGATGGACATGCATGCTCATTTGGACAAGCTCGAAGAGGGTCCAGAAAAGGCCATTGAGAAGGCTCTTTCTGTAGGCGTAGATCGTATAATCACCATTGGTACCGACCCTCAAGATTTGCCGGTGGTTTTAGAACTAGCTAAAAAATATGCTCCCCATGTCTATTGTACATTGGGAATTCATCCCCATGATGGCGTTTCTTACAGCAGAGAAGTAGGGGAATTCATTCTACAAAATGCCCGCCAAGACCGAGTCGTGGCCATTGGTGAGATTGGCTTAGATTACTATTACAACCAATCTCCCAAAAATGAACAATTGGAGGCTTTTCGTAGTCAATTAGATTTAGCGAGGCAATTAAATCTGCCTGTCGAAATTCATACCAGAGATGCCGAAGAAGATACCGTCGCAATTTTAAGTGAGTACAAAGATCAGGTGGCGGGATTGATCCATTGTTTTACCGGCACTCAATGGCTTGCTGATCATTGTCTAGACTTAGGCTACTATATTTCGATTTCGGGGGTGGTAACTTTTAAAAATGCCCATGAATTAAAAAAAACAGTGAGCACGATACCATTGGACCGTTTGCTCGTCGAAACGGATTCGCCTTTTTTATCTCCAGTACCCATGCGAGGTAAACCCAATACTCCTGCCTATGTCGTTCATACGGCCAAAGTGGTGGCCGAAATTAAAAATATTTCTCTGAAGGAATTGTGTATACAAACAAGAAAAAATGCAGAAACTATTTTCCCCAAACTTAAAACAGAGTCAGGAGTTTTATGAAATTCATAATTCTAAGCCCTATTAAATTGGTAATCAGAACTTTCGCAAGTCTTATCATCAGAACACTTACTGTAGGAGTTTTAATTTTCAGCCCTTCTTTAATGGCCGTTGGAAATGAAGAATTAAAAATAGGTGTTGTTTCAGAGTTTGAAACTTTAAATCCAATTCTGAATTCAACTGCGGTAGGAAACTACATGATGTATTTTTCCTATCGGCCCATGGTTTATTTGAACAATGAAAATAAATTTACTCCGCTTATTGTAAAAAAAATTCCCAATCTTAAGGATAAGTCAGCAAAAATCATTTCCGAAAATAATTTAAAAAAGATCGTTACGGAGTGGGAGTTTGTCGACGGGATAAAGTGGGGCGATGGTGTACCCATAACCTGTAAGGATTTAAAATTTTCTTGGCAAGTAGGACTTAGTAAAAATATCACTTTATCTAGCAGAGATGCTTATGAAAACATCGAAGCTGTGGAATGGGATCCCAAAGCCCCCACCAAATGCAGTGTCAAATTTAAAGAAGCGAAATGGGATTTCTTCATAAACATGCCTGAAGTTCTCCCTTCTCACTTGGAAGAGGAAGTTTTTAATAAGTTTAGCAAAGAAAAAGAGGGATATGATCGAAATACTTTGTATCAAAAAGACCCAACTAAAAAAGGATTATGGAATGGACCCTATCGGGTTTCTGAAGTTAAATTAGGATCCCATATCATTTTGGTTCCCAATGAAAATTTTTATGGAAAAAAACCAAAAATAAAAAAAATAGTGATTCAAATTATTCCCAATTCTGGCACCTTAGAAGCCAACCTGCGATCCAAAAATTTAGATAAAATTTCTCGGATAGGATTGACCATGGACCAGGCCCTGGCCTTTGAAAAAAAGATCAAAAGTGAAAAACTCCCCTATAATATGATCTTTCAAGATGGAGTGACCTACGGTCATATGGATGTCAATTTATCTCATCCCTTTTTGTCAGATTTAAGAGTGAGAAAAGCCCTTTCCTATGGTTTAAATAAAGAAGAGTTGGTTAAATCTGTATTTGAAGGAAAAGTCATGGTGGCCCATCACCTGACCTCACCTTTGGATCGATTATATACCGAAGATAAAAAAATAATTACCATTTATGAATCTGACAAACGAAAAGCCAAAAAATTGTTAGACGAAGCTGGATGGAAATTAGGACCTGACAATTATCGTTATAAAGATGGGCAAAAGCTTAGCTTTACCTTGGTGACTTCTGCGGGATTAAAAGCAAATGAAACAATTCAAGCTATATTGCAATCCCAATGGAAGCAGATTGGCGTTGATTTAAAATTAAAAACCGAGTTAGCAAGATTTTTGTTTTCAGAAATTTTACCCAAAAGAAAATTTGATATGGCTTTTTTTTCTTGGTCCAGTTTTCCTGAAATGTCATCTCAGTCGGTTTTGCGATCCAGCAACATTCCAAATGAAAAAAATACGTGGACAGGACAAAATTTTGCAGGATTTAAAAGTGAAAAAGTAGATAAGCTTGTGGACGAGTATGAAGGCGAATTTGATTTTGAAAAAAGAAAGAAAATTACTTATGAGATTTTAAAAGAGTACACGGATCAAATTCCTGTGATCCCATTGTACTTTCGAGGCGAGTCCGCTGTTATTCCCAAAGATATGAAAAATTTTAAATTAACAGGTCATAAATTTTATGAATCTTTAAATGCGGAAGATTGGGAATTTTAAATTATAACAAAGTCATAGGGTGGTTTTATGAATTTTATCAAGATTATTAAGATTTTTGACTTTGTTCTTTCAATAAAACAAAGTTTAGTGTTTTTTATCAATGTGTTTCTCTTTTTATTTTTCTTTAATGAAAACTCTTTTGCCAAGCATGAAGAGCTTCGTATAGGTGTTAATTCTGAATATGAAACTTTGCATCCTATTCTGTCTTCTTCTGCCGTAGCACGGTACATGATTTATTTTTCTTACAGGCCACTTGTTTACCTGGATGAACAAAGCCAGGTAAGACCTATGATTGTTAAAAAAGTTCCGAGTTTAACAGACAAATCAGCAAGTCTTGTTATTGAAAAAAGTAGTGAAAAGGCTTCGGGTAAAAATGTTAAAAAATTAGTTGCAACCTGGGAGTTTATTGAGGGTCTTAAATGGGGTGATGGTGTCCCCATAACATGTAAAGATTTAAAATTTGCTTGGCAGTTTGGATTAAATCCCAATGTTTCTTTACCCACCAAAGATGATGTAGATGACATCGAAGATGTGGTTTGGAATGAAAAAGAACCAACAAAGTGTCAAGTAAAGTACAAGGTAGCAAAATGGGATTTTGTCTTACGAACACCTTCCCCTTTGCCGGCACATCTTGAAAACGCGATTTTTCAAAAATTTGGGAGCGAAAAAGAAGGTTATGAACATAATTCTTTGTATCAAAAAAATCCTGCAATTAAGGGGTTGTGGAATGGACCTTATCTTGTTTCAGAGGCCAAGCTGGGTTCCCACATTGTGCTTGTTCCCAATGAAAATTTTTATGGTCCCAAACCTAAAATTAAAAAAATAATTATTAAAATAATTACGAATTCGGGAGTATTGGAGGCCAATCTTAGATCCAAGAATTTAGACATGATATCTCGGATTGGTTTAGATTTTGATCAAGCGTTAGCTCTTCGAAGTAAATTAGAAGAAGAGAAATTACCCTATCAAATTGTCTTTCAAGACGGTGTGACCTATTATCATTTGGATATCAATTTGGACCATCCTATTTTAAAGGATATCAAAGTTCGCAAAGCTTTATCTTTTGGGTTAAACAAACAGGAAATACTTAATTCCGTTTTTGAAGGCAAGGCCACTTTAGCTCATCATTTTACTTCACCACTAGATCGGCTCTATACTGAAGATAAAAAAGTCGTTACCTTCTATGAGCCAGACAAAAGAAGAGCCAAAGCCTTACTTGAAGACGCTGGATGGGTTTTGGACCCCGATGGTTTTAGATATAAAAAAGGAGAAAAATTATCCTTTTCATTGAGTCTAGATGCGGAATCAAAGGTGAATGAAACTTTTGGATCCATCATTCAAGCTCAATGGAAAACCCTTGGTGTCGATTTGCAAGTGAAGTCAGAAGTGGCTCGTTTTTTATTTACCGAAGTTATTCCTAAGCGCAAATTTGATTTAGCCATGTTTGCTTGGATTAGCTTTCCTGAAAACTCTCAAAAAGCAGTTATGAGTTCAAAAAATATTCCTTCAGAAAAAAATACATGGACGGGGCAAAATTTTACAGGCTATGTAAATTCCCAGGCAGACAAGTTTGCCGATGCCTATGAGTACGAACTTGATCCCAAAAAAAGAAAACATATAAATGATGAGTTAATTAAGTTATACACTCGGGATATCCCCGTGCTTCCATTGTATTTTCGAAGTGAAAGCGCAGTGATACCTAAAGACATGAAAAACTTTAAATTAACAGGTCATCTTTATTTTGAGTCCCTCAAAGCTGAAGAATGGGAATGGTAATAGACGATGCGGCACACAGAGTCAACTCATGAGAAGTTTACTTCTGTGATTGAGGAAATACAGGTTTTGTATTATGAAACCTTCTGAGTTGTATAAAATTAACTTATAAACAAAGAACAAGCACAAGAATAAGAATAAGAAGAGTAACAAGAATAAAAATAAAAACAAAAAACGAAGATAATTAACAAAACAAGGAGTCTGTATGTCTAAGAAAATCAAAGTAGGTATTAATGGTTTTGGTCGAATAGGAAGGGTCTTATTTAGAGTCGGTTTTGAAGAATTGGATATTGTAGCTGTTAACTCATTGGACAATATTGAATGCGCAGCCCATTTATTGCAATACGATTCAACCCATGGAAAATTTAAGGCTGAAGTCACTCATAATGAAAAAGATTTTTTTGTAAATGGCAAACAGGTGAAATACTTTTCTCAAAAAAATCCTGCTGAAATTCCATGGAAAGACTTGGGAGTGGATGTAGTTCTTGAGTGCACAGGTGTTTTAAAAGGAAGAGATGATTATCAGAAACACATTCAAGCTGGTGCCAAGAAAGTGTTTATCTCAGCCCCTGCAGATGGTGTTGATTTAACGGTTGTTTACGGAGTGAATCATACAGATTACAATCCCGTAAAACATCAATTTCTATCTAATGCTTCATGCACGACAAATTGTTTAGCCCCCTTAGCTAAAGTACTTAATGAGACATTTAAAATTGAAAATGGAACAATGACAACCATTCACTCTTATACCAATGATCAGCGAATTCTAGATACAAATCATAAAGATTTAAGGAGAGCTAGATCTGCTGGTATTAGCATGATTCCAACAACGACTGGTGCCGCAAAGGCCGTGGGTTTGGTGTTGCCAGAACTTAAAGGGAAAATTGATGGAATGGCTGTTCGTGTTCCAACTCCCAATGTGAGTGTTGTGGATTTTACATTTTTAACACAAAATACAATGACTGTGGATACGATCAATGAAGCTTTACGAAAAGCCGCAAAAACAAATTTAAAAAACGTCTTATATTGTGAGGAGCAAGAATTAGTTTCTGTGGATTTCAATGGGAATACTCATTCTTCAATTGTAGATATGCAAAGTACAATGGTAGTTTCTCCAAAAATGGGCAAAGTGCTTTCTTGGTACGATAACGAGACCGGATTTTCACAAAGAATGGTCGATTTTGTAAAGTACATGGCTGAAAAAGGTTTATAAGAATTTCTTAAGAAAGGTGATTTTGTGTCCGGATTAAAAGGAATAAAAACAGTTCGTGATTTTGAATTTCAAGATAAAGTTGTTTTCTTAAGATTGGATCTGAATGTGCCTTTGGAAAAGGGCACAATCACTGATGAAAATCGAATCAATGCAACTTTGGAAACTATTAAATATATTCAGGGCAAAGGGGGAAAGTTAGTTTTAGCTTCTCACCTAGGGCGACCCAAATCTGAAAAGGATAAAGAATTTTCTCTAGAGCCTGTAGCCAAGAGACTGACTGAAAAATTAAATATGGAAGTCATCCTTGTTGAGGATCCAAAAGCCACAGCGGTAAAGCAATTGTTACATACTTTAAGAAAAGATCAGATGATTCTTCTAGAGAATGTACGATTTGAACCGGGTGAGACAAAAGATTCAGAAGAGTTTGCTCAAAGAATTGCTTCCTATACAGATATATACATCAATGATGCTTTTGGCGCTTCTCACCGAGCACATGCTACTATTCATGCTTTGCCCAAACTCATTCCTCAACGAGGAATTGGTTTTCTGATTGAAAAAGAAATCAATATGCTTGATCAACTCTTAGAAAATCCAAAAAGACCCTATGTGGCTGTTTTAGGTGGTTCTAAAGTATCAGATAAGATTGCAGTGATTGAAAAATTGATGGAAGTTGTGGATGCTTTTATTATCGGTGGAGCCATGGCCTATACTTTTTTAAAAGCCCAAGGGCAGCCAGTAGGAAAGTCCTTAGTTGAAAACGATAAACTCAAATATGCGAAAGAAATGATTGAAAGAATCGAAGCGAGGAATAAAACCATTTTATTGCCAGTCGATCATTTAGTGACGACGTCTATTTCAAATACTACGGATGCGAAAGCCTCCAAAACGATTGGCGAAAATGAGTTGGGAGTGGATATTGGCTCAGAATCTCTAAAAAAATTCAACACTTTGATTGCTGAAGCCGGAACGGTTTTTTGGAACGGTCCCATGGGTGTTTTTGAGACCCCTGCCTTTTCTAAAGGAACATTCGGTTTAGCCAAAGCTATTGCTGAATCCAAGGCTGTTAAAATTGTAGGTGGTGGAGATAGTGCCTCCGCTGCGGAAATGAGTGGCTATGCTGACAAGATGACTCACATTTCTACGGGCGGTGGAGCGAGTCTTGAGTACTTACAAGGTGATAAGCTTCCAGGACTTGAAGTTCTGCGATTTAAAATCAGAAATTGAGAATTTGAGAATTTGAGAAATTGAATAGAGAGTCATTAATAATATTTTTTTAGGATTTTTATGAAGCCATTGATTTTTGCTGCTAACTGGAAGTTAAATAAAAACCCAAAACAAACCAGAGAATTTTTTTCTGAATTTTCTGGTTTTTGTTCAGAGGTTTTAACGAAAACAAAAAAAGAAAAGAAAATCAATGTTATTTTTTTTCCTCCAGCTTCAAATTGGGAAGCTGCTTCTGAAGGAATTTTAAAAATAAATAAGAATGCGGACTTGGATGGGGTTTTGGGATGGGGAGCTCAAAATGTCTATCCCGAATCAAGTGGAGCTTTCACTGGTGAAAATTCCATGCAAGTTTTAAAGGATTTGTATGGCAAGTTTTGCTTAGTGGGTCACTCGGAAAGACGAATCTATTTCAATGAAACAAATGAATTCTTAAATCAGAAGATAATCAAATTGCAGAGTCAGTCTCTGACACCTGTCTTCTGCGTTGGTGAATCTTTGCAAGAACGCGAATCTGGCCTGACTGAAAAAGTATTAGAAAACCAGCTTAAGGCTGGTTTAAGGCAGGTTACTAATCAAGATTTAGTTGTAGCCTATGAACCTGTTTGGGCCATTGGAACTGGTAAAATTGCATCCATGGAGCAAGTTCGAGAGACTCATGCTTTTGTGAAAAAAATTCTTCTAGCGCTGAATCTTTCCACTGTTTCTATCTTGTATGGCGGATCAGTTAAAGCTGAAAACTCAAAGGAACTTATTTCCATTGAAAATGTTAATGGTTTTTTAGTGGGTGGGGCTTCATTAGAAGTAAAGAGTTTTTCGCAAATTATTGAAAATGGCACTAAGTGAAATTGATATTTGTAGTTTTGTTTTTCATATTTTTTTCGAGTTTTGCGAAGGCAAGTCATATTGGTTGTGTTCAGATATATGAACATTCTCTTTGTGAAAATGAACTCGAATACACCTATTCTTCCACAAATTTAAATTGGTCTGTAACAAAGGAAACTTTTCAAGAAAAAATACGATCAATCTTGTCCACCTACCTACCCATAGAGGGAACTGTTCTTATGGACGTTCATTTTTGGGTTAATGATTATAACACTCTCCAGTCGATTCGAGTTCAAGGTTGGCATGCTGATCGAAAGTTTATGTTATCGCTTCCTGTTAATTTTCAGTTATGGGGGATCAAAGAATCCACTGTGTTTCGAAGAATGAAAGATTTACCTTATCCAATGGATTACGGTGACTCCTTAGGGGAATTAATTTTGAGTTGCAAAGGAAATTGCTTGGAAGAGCATTTTGAATTTCTAAAGGATTTTGAAAATGTGAGTACCATCAAAATAGCTGATGAACTATTGTTACTTCAGGTTCCAGACTGGAAAGAACCAGAATATCTTCATAGTATTCAAGTTAAGGATAGCTTTTATAAATATTTTCAAAGAATTGAATTTTCCCCAATTGTTGAAGCTATGGGTTATAGTCAACTGGCTTTTCGATTTTCATTGAGTTTGTAATAAATAGACCTGACTCTTATAGCCATGAATTTAATTGATTTATCTATAAAACGACCTGTATTCGCTTGGGTTTTGATGAGTGCCCTTATTATTTTTGGGGGAATATCCTTAACTCGTCTAGGGGTCAGCCAATTGCCCGACGTGGATTTTCCGATATTAGATATATCCGTTAATTTTGAAGGCGCTTCGCCAGAACTTATTGAAACGGAAATTCTGGATCCCATTGAGCAAAGACTATTAAATATTGAAGGCGTTAAGGAAATGAAGTCTGTGGCCAGACAAGGTTCAGGCAGCGTTCGTCTTGAGTTCAATATAAATAGAAATATCGATGTGGCCTTGCAGGAAGTTCAATCCAATTTGAGTCAGCTTGTATTACCTACTGAAATAGATCCTCCCGTAATCAGGAAAACAAATCCCGAGGAAGACCCCATCATGATCCTAGGAGTTTCTTCTGGTCAGTCCCTTAAGGAAACCATGCGGTGGATAGATAATTATTATTTGGATAAAATTAGATTTGTTCCCAATATTGGCGAAGTTTCTATTGCAGGTTTTTCAGCTCGCAACTTACGGGTGTGGATTGACCCCATCAAACTGAAAAAGCATGAGCTAACGATAGTGGATGTTCTTGAAGCCATATCCTCTCAACATCGAGAATCAGCGGCAGGGCAGTTTGTGGCAAAGGATAAGGAGCTTAGAGTGAGATGGCTCGGAGAGCTTGTTTCCCCAGAGCAATTCTCAGAAATTCGAATTTTGAAGCGTGGTGGGCAGATTGTGCAACCAGAAACGGCTTTGAAAATAAAGGATGTGGCTCGGGTAGAGGATGGTCTGAGTGATATTCGAAGATTGGCTCGTATTAAAGGTCAAGAAGCTGTTTTCTTGAGCGTAAAAAAGCAGCGTGGTGCGAATGAAGTGGATCTGTCTGAAAATATTCGAAAAAAAATGGAAGAATTAAAACCCAATTTACCCCCTGGTTTTTTCACTCAAGTTAATGTCGATTTTACGTTGCCAACGAAAGCGACGGTTCATTCGACAATTGAAAAACTCATTGTGGCCGGAATCATTACTATTCTTGTTTGTTTTGTCTTTTTAGGGAGTTTAAGTTCTGCCATCAATATTTTATTTTCAATTCCGACGTCTATTTTTGGTACTTTTATCATTCTATATTTTTCGGGTATGACGTTAAATTTATTTACATTACTTGCACTCACGCTCTCTATTTCGATTGTGGTGGATGATGCGATCATGTTGTTGGAAAATATTGTTCGCCATTACCGCATGGGAAAAAGCCCCAATAAGGCAGCAAGTGATGGTTCAAAGGAAATACTTCCCTCAGCAATTGCGGCATCCTTGTCTGTGGTAGCTATCTTTTTACCTGTTGTGTTTATGGATGGAATTTATGGGAAGTTTTTCTTTCAGTTCGGGATTGCTATGTCTGCAGCTATCTTGCTCTCTTTGCTGGAGGCCGTAACTATCACACCCATGAGGGCTGCGGCCTTCTTATCTGGAAGCCCAAAAATTTCTAAATTAGAACACAAATTAGATGAGATTTCTGAAAAATTTTCCCATGTCTATCGGATAATCTTAGGTAAAACATTACCATGGTCAAAAACGGTCGTGATAGGTTCCTTAGTTGTATTTTTTATTTCATTACAACTAATTAAACTTGTTAAAAAAGAACTACTGCCTCCTCAAGATCAAAATATTATTTTACTCTCGGCAACGACTCCTCCTGGAAGCTCATTGGACGCCACTTATAGTAAGTCCATTGAGGTTGAAAATGTAGTTAAGGATAATCCCTATCTGGAAGGTTATATTGTGAGTGTAGGTTTAGGTGGTTTAAGCACCTCAGTGAATAATATTACCATTGCCATGAAATTAAAACCTAAAGAAGCAAGAGATTTATCCCATCTTCAGCTCATGGATCAATTCAGGGAAAAATTTAAGGTGGTTAAAGGTGTTCGCATTCAAATGCGCGATATCTCAGCCCGAGGAATTACCTCTGGTCGATCCTTTCCCATTGCTTTTAATTTAAGGGGCCCTGATTTAAATTTTCTAAAAGATAAGTCTGAAGAACTAATGAAACGGTTAAGTGATGAAAAACTTGCTGTGGATTTAGATACAGATTTCAAATTAGGGCTGCCTGAGTTACTCGTGCAGCCGAAACCCTCTGGAGAGCTGTATAATTTGGGTCTTACTAAAGACAGCGTTTCAAAAACTTTAAATGCAGCACTTGGTGGCATTCGACAGGGACGTTTTACCTCTGATGGAAAGCGTTTTGACATACGTATTAAAATTCCCGATGAGTACGTCAAATCAGAAAAAGATATTTCAAAATTAGAAATACGAAATTCATTTGGAAATTTGATTCCCTTAGAGCGTGCTGTGAATATGGAAACAAAGGGATCATTGCAGACAATTACTAGAATCAATCGGCAGCGAATTGTTTCGGTTTTCGGGGGATTGGCTCAAGGTCTTTCCCAAAGCGCTGTTTTAGATAAAACCAAAAGCTATGCCAGGGAAATTCTTCCAGCAGGTTACGATTTTGCGCTGGAAGGGGCGGCCTCAGGTTTAGAAGAAGCCTTCAAAAGCTTGATCAGCGCTCTCCTTATTGGGATCGTGGTAGCCTACATGATTTTGGCTATTCAATTTAATTCGTTTATTCACCCTGTTGTGATTCTTGTGGCGCTTCCTTTTAGTATCACTGGGGCTTTTTTAGCCTTGTGGATTTTTGGAGTTTCATTAAATCTGTTTAGTTTTATTGGCATTATTGTTCTTATGGGAATTGCTAAGAAGAATTCTATTTTATTAGTTGAATTTACAAATCAAATTCGTTGGAAATTATTTCAACATCAAAAGGTTCAACATCAAAAAGTTCAACATCAAAAAGACGCTCAACTTTCCTCTAAAGAAAGTGGGCTAGTTAAAGAAGCTTTGTTAGAAGCTTGCCCTATACGATTGCGTCCAATTTTGATGACCTCGGTAGCCACTGTGCTTGCAGCATTGCCTTTGGTTATTGGGAATAGCATAGGTTCGGAAACAAGAGCTCCCATGGGATTGACCATTATTGGTGGAAGTATTGTCTCAACTTTTTTCACCTTGATCGTGGTTCCTTCTTTATATTTACTCCTCAGCCGAATTGAAAATGAAAGAACAGTGAGCGACGAATTTTAGTGGCTTTTATGGCCTATCCGCCAGCAGTTGTAAAAATTGCATAGTTGCTCAAAACACTACAGTGGAAATAACTAAACGAATCTTTTATATTTCCGGTTCAATTATATTTCCGTTTCAATTTTTGAAATCAAGTTTTGGAGGAATTAACTATGAAACTCTTATTTATAATGGTTCTTTTTTTAAAGGAATCAGTTTAAGTCATGAGCCAATTGCAAAAATGGAAAATATATTTTCTAGCATTGATCTTGATTTTTGGTGAATCCGTCGTCGCTTGTCCGGCATTGTTAGAGAACATGAAAACTCAATTTCTTGGCACTTCGAATTTTTGTAAAGTCTATGATCGATTTCATGAAGCCAAGACCGTATTGAAGCAAAAAGCAAATCTTAATTTTGACAGGATCAGTGATTACATTGGGCCACAATTTATTAATGGACCAGATTGGGCTCATCATCGCTTTTCAGCCAAATTTAACCCCTATGTTGTTTATGATCCAACACCTGAAACTTGGATGAGTTGGGAAAAAGGTCAAGCTTTTATGGAGCTAACTAAACCAAAGTTAAACGACAGCCTGCATGAGTTTCCATTGGTTACTATTTCTGAGGAATGGATCCTTAAAATGCACGAGTTAATGATGGAAAAGTTAATGACAAATCCTGGCCAAATTAGAAAACAGGATGAAGTTGGCCTATTTATTTATCGTAAAAAAGCAGCGAGTAAAGAACAAATTAGATCTTTAAAATCAGGGGCTGGTTATAAAAGTTATTTAAACCCATCTAAAAGTCTTTTTGTTTGGAATCCTACAATTTGCTACGATCAGCAGATTTCAGGTATTTTAGATAAAATTGAAGCTCGGATTAAAAATAAGGAACCTTGGTTTTTTAGAAACGAGTGGGCCGAAGTTAATGAATCCAAATTTTTTAAAAACGAAAGAAATGAAGATTCGCAGTGTGGTTATGTGGATTATCCCTCAGCTTTGGACGTGCAGAAATCCTTTGAAATGTGGTTGGCAGAACTAAATCAATCAGTTTTAAAGTGGCGACAAGAAGGACAAATTAGTGAAGATTTTTTACTTACCATGGCGAGAATTCAACGCCAGTTTATTGGAGTTCATCCCTTTGCTGATGGAAATGGAAGAGTGAGTAGAAATATAATTTTATTTTATATTCAAAGTTTGGGTCTACCGGCACCCATTTTAGCAAACATGGATGAGGATATGTATTTATCTGAATCTGAATGGGCTGAGGCCATAGGCAAAGGGATTCTTCGCAGTCTCTATATTCTGGAAAGATGCGCCCAAGATCCAACGACATTGGGCTGTAATGTGGTGCCACGGCCGGAAAAAAAAGGAGATGATAATGAAACTTAAATTCATAGGTAGCTTATTTTTATTATTTACTGTGCAAGTTTTAAATGCGGATCCAATGTCTGTTTATGACGGTAAAGACATTACCAATTTGGTTAAATATTTTGCAACAAAAGTAAAAACCCTAAAAAAATCTGTGACTGTATTTAGTTGGAAGAATAATGGGGAGATTGGGGATCAGAGGGCCCAATTCGAAGAGGCGAAGGCATTAACTCATGTTTTTTGGGATCGCTTTGGAACTAATGGAAATTCATTTATGTATGGATATGGGCTGTATACGTCTGTTGATCCTGTGACCACAAATAGCTATGGATTGTTAGATACTTGGGTTCTTTTAGAACTTAATTTACCCGTTGGATTTAAACTTCTTGATTTGACCTCAGATTTTACTTTGACAGAAAATGAAAGGCAGCAAGATATTTCCAAGGCTTCCGACTTTGATGAATTGAGGGACTATTTCCAATGTGAATCCTTTCAAAATATTAATTTATTTTTTGAAAATGGTGGTGATAAATTAAAATCCAAATGCAAAGATTTGGTTAAAAGAATCTTTTATGAAATTCTAAAGATTGATGGTTTTTCCTATAATTACGGTGACACTCTTTTTAAGAGCTGCCAAAATAGAAATTTTTTTGGAAGGGCCATAGTTATTACTGGAGATAAATGGCTGAAGCCAGGGTTGTCTCATTTTTACAATGCAAAAACAATTGATTTGAAAGATAATAGAATTCGAATTCAGACTCTTTTTTTTGATGCCCTTGAAAGTGTAGATCCAAAATTATCTTCTCAATCCAAAAAAGTTTTAATGGATTTCCTTACTCTTTTCCCTACCTATAAAGTGAATGGTTCAAAGAGTAGTTGCAGCGGAGATCAGTGCGAGGTTTTCCTTACACTTTGCGAAGCAGAAAATACTTGTAAGGACTTAGCAATGGGGTTCTATCCTCGGCCAGGAGGGGGTTTGATAACAAGTTTAGAAGCTAAGAAAACTCAAAGAGGTAAATTGTTATGGCAGGACCTAGAAGGTCTTCCCAAATCAACTACCACTAAAGAATGGTTACAAAAAAATAAATTTGGATGCAATGGAGAACTACCCTATGAAAAATAATATAAGAAGAAATCTAATATTTGTTTGGACCTTTGATTTTGTGATGAGACTCGGCATCAGCTTATTTTTTGGATTGATGGTAACCAATTGTTCTCCTTCCAATAATTCAGAAGGCCTTTCAAAAAAGATTTCTATCGATGGAATCATGAGCTCAAATCTTCCTCCAGAGGAAAAAGCAAAAGAGCTTACAGATTCAGCCGAAGATATTTTAACTACAAATAACTATGTCGAAGCAAACAAAGTAGCTTCTTTGGCGGTGTCTACCAATCCTAAAGATGTTAAAGCTGGATTTATCAAGTCATTAACTGAATGTTTAATTAAATTAAAAGGATTTGTAATAAGATCTAAGCCTTTATTTAAAAACGACACAAAAGCCTACGAAAATTTTAAGAAAGGATTTTCAAGCAATCTTGTATCCGAAAAGTTTTTTCTGGATGGGAGCCCCGAGTTTTTCGCTGAAAAAGATTTGCAGGAATATTTTGATGAATTAGTTAAGTCATTTGAAAATTTGAATTATTTCTTGAATCATCATAAGAACGCCGAATTTGCGATTAAGTCTTTACCGCTTTTTGAAAGAGATTTAAATAAGAGTTTTGTAGATGCTTGCGAACTGAAAATAACGAAGCAGTTTGATTATGAAATAAATTGCCCAGACGAGCAGGTTCGCCATCAAATTAACTTAAATAGAGCAGACTTTGAAGAACTTCAATTATTTGTAAATATAACACTCATTTATTTCAATTTTTTAAATGCCTATGATTTAACTGGTTATTTGGAAGCTTTCCATCGATATGAGGATCGTCAGGAAATTGATAAGACAGCTTTTTTCAATGATCTTTTAAATAATAAATCTTTTGGACTTCTTCGTGAAAATACAAAAATGAATCAAATTCAAAATCTTGGAATTGAATCCATGCTGGCAGTGCGTTGGTTCATGGATAATCCAAAGTTGGCATGTCCAAAGGGAGCTGGAGTAAATCCAAATCGAGTAGGTATGCTTTTTTTCGAAGGTTTATGCATTGATAAATATTTTAATTCATTTCTAATTGATTCTATGAATTTCTTTAAAGGTGTGCCAAAAGATCTAGAATTGAAGGACTCAGGTCGAAGTATAAAAACAAAAACCAATTATATTTCGTTTTCTCAAAAGCCTCCAAGAGATATTCGAGACTTAGGTCCTTTTGCATTTAATGCATGCGGAGATTTGATAAGTGTCGGTGATCCTACCATGGGTGGGATATTTCCAAATCAGGATGCAAATACAGTGCTACCCTTACAGCAGAGAAAATGTGAGAAGTAAAAGCATGGCAATTTCGGCAAATATGGTTTTAATTCTTTTTTTGATATGGTGTTCAAGTTCCCCAGCAGTGATTTCTTTAGGAATGACGGACTTTGAAATTCATGAATGCCAACCAACAAATCATTGCCTGATGATGAAGGGTCCAAAAGCCTTTCTTTCAAAATCAATGAATGGGATGTCAGCACCAGAAGCTCATATAGAAATTTACTTACATCGGAATAATTTAAATCAAAATTTGAATCAAGGCGATAGTAAGTTGCAAAAAGAAAAAAGACAGGGGTTTTTTTGTCATTCTTTGAGCTACCGTTTTGATTCGAGACTATTACTTTGTGATAACGGTTTAGATTCAAAATATTCCAGTGTTTTAATTGATTCGTCTTTAAACATCACCTACCTTAAGCAGCCGACAGAAATTACTAAAAATTAAACTTTCGAGCAGTTTCGCAATGCCATAGTTATGATCGGAAAATGCTTTACCAATTCACATAAACTCTATACGCGGGCAAGAATGCCTTTTGCGATCCAAAGATATAGGCATGGATTAATGAACGTACGGAGAGACTTCGCCGTTGGGTCCTTGTTCCGCTGGAATTTTCATAGATCACAGAATCTAATTCTTTAAAAAATCTCGGGGCCAAACCTTTTAGATCGAAAATCATTCCAAAACAGGACCATTTTTCTCAAAGTTGTCTAATAACATAACGCAAAAAATCTAGATTTATCTAAAGTTATTTTACATAAAAATTTTGAATGAACAGTTAATCTCCCTCAACGAGGAAGCATATTCGTTTTGAGGAGTGACTTTGTTTTAAATGCTTGATTCTGATACGGGGGCTTATCATTTGCATCAGACTCAAGTAGAATAAAAGGGTGTGTGGGCGACACTCTTAGAAAAGAGGTTCGCTTGGGAATTAAAATTCATTTTCGCCGATGTCACGTCTGTGGAGCCACAAATGAATGCATAGGTGAATTAGTCACCGAGTGTCATGCTTGTCATAGAAAATTGCTGCCTTTTTTGTATTATGATGAACGCGCCGCTATGGGAGTGAGTCATTTGGGCAGTCAAATTAAATTCAAAACCAGGTTGCCTCATCAGAGTTATCCACCCTTGAAGGGCTTATCAAGTTTTTGGCAAATGGATGAAGATTGAATTTCCAAATATTTAAATAATTAATATTTCAAAGAAATCCCTTGAGTTGTCACTCTAATTTGATATTCCTTAATCTAGTTAAAAAACTAAATTGAGGAGATCAAATGGAAGTCATTCGATTGAAAGGGATTAAAATGAAAAAAATTCAGATGAATAGAATTTGCAGAAAAAGTTTTTTGCTTATTTCTTTACTGCTAGCTTCAGTTATTTCGAGTGGGGCTGGTTTTGAAAAGGCAGTTTTATGGGGCGCTAAATATTCGGGGGTTGCAGGTGTTGCTGCGCCAGGAGTTAAAGGGTCAGATTCTATTTACTATAATCCTGCAGGATTAGTGAATAGCTCTGAATTTGGGGAATTTGTTTTCAATTTATCTCAATCATCATCTACCGTAAAAGGTCCTGTTGTTCCAAGCTCAAATGTTCTGTTGGCTGGTCCTACCGTTTCGTCATTTACTTATGCCGAGAAAAAAGAAACTTCAAATAATGGGACATCCATCATTCCAGGCGTGACTTACAGTATGAAATTAACCGATAGTCTATCTTTGGGATTGGGTTATTATGCAGTGGGTGGAGTGAAAGCCAATTATGAAGATGTTGACTTTGCTCCCAGAAGTTTAAAAGCCAAAGTGAGTTCAGATGTGGTGATCACTGAATTTGCAACAGGTCTTGGTTACAAAGTCTCAGAATCCTTTCGTTTGGGAGCCGCTCTTAGGTACACTATGACTAACGCCAGTTTTAATTCAATGGGATACACTCCAAGTGCCTCTGGTGTCGCGGCCATTACAGCTCTTGAAGTGAAAGACATCAAAGCGGCACAATTGGATTCCGTCAGATTAGGTGCTCAATTTGATTTAAGTGAAGCTATTAAATTAGGGTTTACGTTAAGAACAGAAACAAAGCTAAATGGAACAGGAAAGGCCTCTGGGAAGGCTAATGCTTGTGCCAATGCTTCTTGCACTGCTGTCGTCGATTTAAACATTGCTGAGGTCGATGCAAAAGTAGAAACATCTTTACCCATGGCTCTTGGTTTGAGTACTGAAATTAAATTATCTGAAGCTTGGAAGTTTTTTGGTGAGTATGTTTTTACCCAATATTCTAAAATTGAAAAGGTGGTTGTGGATGGAACCATTACCGTAGGATCGACCTCTGCGGATATCACAGATATTGATCTCAAATGGAAAGATCAGCACAACCTTAAACTCGCTGGCGAGTATGCAGGAATTTCTTGGCCTGTAAGGTTTGGTTATGTTTGGACTTCTCAGGTATCTAATTCTGAATATGCTCGTGCTAGCTTTACCCCTCCAGGAGCGGCTTCTACCTATACCTTAGGAACTGGACATGAATTTCAAGCTGGATCTCAACCCATGGAGTTTAATTTAGCTGTTGATTACACCACATTGAGTGGTTCGGCATCAGATACACCAGCGAATAGTTTAAACTCTCCAAAGGGTTCTTATGATGCGACGGCATTAGGAATCCATACGGGTTTAAGTTATAAATTTTAATGGAGAGAAAAAATGTCTCTGAAAAGCTCGGAATTTAAAGTAGATATATCTGAGATTCAACTAGCTCAACAATTGCTAAAGAATATCGTGAAAAATACCGAGCTGGATTACTCTCCTTCGGCCAGTGAGTTGCTTGGAAAAGAAATTCACTTTAAATTTGAAAACACCCAAAGAACCGGAAGTTTTAAAATTCGTGGAGCCTATAACCGCATCATGAATTTAAATGCTGAAGAAAAAAAACGCGGAGTTGTTGCCAGCTCTGCGGGGAATCATGCTCAGGGCGTGGCTTTGAGTTCTAAACTGGCCGGTGTGAGATCCATTATTGTCATGCCAGAAACGGCTCCATTGAACAAAATCGCTGCCACTAAACACTATGGAGCTGAAGTGATTCTCAAAGGCGAAATCTATGATGAAGCTTTTGAGTATGCCAAAGAGTTAGAGCAAAAAGAGGGTTACACTTTTGTTCACCCTTTTGAAGATCCCTGGGTCATTGCAGGTCAAGGGACGATCGGTTTGGAAATTCTGCATCAGCTTCCAGATGTGGATAGTATTGTTATTCCTATTGGTGGAGGAGGACTCATTAGTGGTATCGGGATAGCAATTAAAACCTTGCGCCCACAATGTAGAATTTACGGAGTGCAATCGGCGCAAGCTCCAGGGATGAGTCAGTTGTTTCATCATCAGGGGGTTGCTCCTGGTGTTAAGAAAATTGTCACAATTGCGGATGGAATTGCGATAAAAAAACCAAGTCAATTTATGTATGAAAATTTTATCTCTAAATATGTAGATGAAATTGTCACGGTAACTGACGATGAAATTGCTGAGGCCATCGTGTATCTCATTGAAAGAATTAAAACCGTGACCGAAGGCTCAGGAGCTGCCGGTTTTGCTGGGATTTTAAGGAAGAAATTAGATCTTGGAGAAAAGACCTGTGTTTTACTTTGCGGTGGAAATATTGATTTGAATATAGTTTCTAAAGTTATTGAGCGTGGGCAAATACAAAGAGGTCGACTTGTCAAAATGTCAGTAATTGTGGATGACACACCAGGGACATTACAAAAACTGACTCAAATTATAGCGGGTCAGAATGCCAATATTTTAGAAGTTCATCATGATCGGGTAACTCAAGGTCTATTCTTAAGAGAAACCCGTATTGACTTCGTATTGGAAACAATTAGTTTTGAACAAATTACAAAAATTGAAAAAGAAATGGAACTTTTTGGTGGAAAAGTTCTTAAATCAAAATAACACCACTTTGGTTTCTTTTTTTACCTTCCTTTGACTAGTGCAATAACTTTATTAGATATATTTCCTGTTTAATATTCTACAGTGGAGAAACCAAAAATAGTGTTTTATATCTCACTAAAAACACAACGCATCAGCGCAACTGCAATAAAATACCTTGAACTTAAACTTGTAAGTAATAAAAATATCGCGTCTGGGGGGTATATATGAAATACCAAAGTATCTTAAATACAATACTCGTTGTTGCTTTTTCTTCACAATCGTTTTCCTCTACTAAAAATGTTCCTTTTTTATTAGCAAATAAGAATTCTGCGATTGAAAATCAGTATCAGACTTCGGTAAATTTATTGTTGAGAAACCTTTCTTATATCGATGGAAGAAGAGGTGCTATTCCTGCGGCACCTTCAAGAGCCAATCCAGATTACTATTATCATTGGGTGAGGGATGCAGCCTTAACAACTGAAAGTCTAATTGGTGTTTATAATTCGATTCAGTCAAGGTCTCCTTTAAAAGAAAATTTGAAAAGATTCTTTCTGGATACGATTGATTTTAACATATTACTGCAAAAAAATAGTTTAAAACATTTAGGCTTGGGTGAGCCCAAGTTTTATGTGAGTGGAGACTCTTTCAAAAAAGATTGGGGACGTCCTCAAAATGATGGCCCTGCTTTACGGAGCATTGTTAATATCGAGTTGCTTTCCTTAGCGGCAAGAGAGCGCTGGCCAGAATACCCTTCCATGCTGGCTAACCTGTATAATCCTCAGCTTAATACTTTTTCCGTCGTAAAAAATGATCTCGAATTTGTTGCTCACAATTGGATGAGAGCTAATTTTGATCTATGGGAAGAGGTGTGTGGACATCATTTTTATAATTTAATGGCACAAAGAAAAGCAATGCATTTTGGAACTATGATTGCTAAATACATGAAAGATCCAGGAGCTGCCGATTATTATCAGCAACAAATGGTAAATATTTCCTCACAATTAGATTATTTTTGGAATCCAAGTGTTAATTATATTTTTGCAACCAGTTACTCTAACGAGGCTTGCTATCAATCTTTTTCGAATAGAAATAGAGGAAGATCTGGTTTGGATAGCGCGGCACTACTTGGAGTTTTGCATTCAGAGATGAATCAAGTATCTTTTTCAGTAGTTGATCCTAGGGTTTTTTCTACCTATTTGGCTTTAAAATCATCATTTTCTTCGATTTACAATATTGGAAAAATTCAATTTTTGAACACCCCTTTTGGACGTTATCCAGAAGACACCTATGATGGCTACACGACAACTTCCATAGGGAATCCTTGGTTCTTAATCACTGCAGGTTCAGCAGAATATTTATATAGACTCGCCACTAGCTATATCAGGAGCAATCAAGTCGTCATTAGTTTTGCTAATCAACGGTATTTTTCAAATCTTTTGAAATTAGAATTAAGAGATGGCCAAGTGATTTCTTCGAATCAGCCGCAATTTAAACAAATTATTGATCACCTCATTAATGAAGCTGATTTATATTTATTAAGAGTTATCTATCATACTGACGAAAATGGTTCCCTCTCCGAGCAGTTTAATCGCGAAATTGGTTACATGCAAGGCGCTCCCAACTTGACATGGAGTTATGCAGCTTATATCACTGCAAAATTAAGAAGAGATCAAATTTTATCAATCTATAAAGCAAGATAATCTGGAGAAAGTATGAAGTTTTTTGATAAGTCTTTTTCGGTTTTACAAAAAGTCGGTCAGTCTTTAATGATACCTGTATCCGTTTTGCCAGCTGCAGGTTTGCTAGTGGCTTTAGGTAGAATTTTAAAAGATAATTTTTCTGAATTAGTTGTTTTGAAAAATCTTGGGGAAATTTTATTCAGTGGTGGTCTTGCTATTTTTGAACAGTTGCCAGTTATTTTTGCCATGGGAGTTGCCGTCGGGTTTTCCCAGGGAGCTGGAGTGGCTGCTCTTTCAGCAGGTGTTGGATTTTTCACATTGTTAAATGTGCTCAAAGTGATTTCTGGATTTAGTCCAGGCGAGATCGCCATCAATACCGGAGTCTTTGGTGGTATCATGGTGGGTGCCGTGGCTGCAAATTTATATAATAGATTTCACCAAACACAGTTGAATCCTGTTTTTGGATTTTTTTCTGGTAAAAGATTGGTCCCTATTTTAACTGCAGCATCTTGCTTATTACTCGGTTTAATCCTGGGCATCTTTTGGCCTCCCATTCAACATGGAATTCACAGTTTTGGTCAGTCCGTTTTAAGCTCTGATTTTGGTCCTGCTTTGTATGCAGCAGGAAAGAGGCTCCTGATACCTTTGGGCCTTCATCATGTTTATTACCCTCCATTTTTATTTGAATTTGGGGAATATGTGACTTCTGCAGGGCAAATTTTAAAGGGAGAGTCGGCACGGTATTTTGGAGGTGATCCTCTGGCTGGTAAGTTCATGGCCTCTGAGTTTCCAATTATGCTCTTTGGATTACCATTAGCGGCCCTTGCCATGGTTCTAAGAGCTCCGGTAGATAAAAGAAAGGCCGTTGGGGGAGTGATGCTTTCCGCTGCTTTAACTTCTATTATAACGGGTATCACAGAACCCATTGAGTTTGCTTTTATTTTTGTGGCACCCTTGCTGTTTGTACTACATGTCTGTTTGGCTTTCTTATCAGGAGTTTTGACTCAGCAGTTTGATATTCATTTAGGATACACCTTTTCAGCTTCTTTAATAGATTTTATCGTTGGATTTTTTAATCAAAAAAATAGCTGGGCTCTCTGGTTAATTGTTGGACCATTAATTGGATCTGGATATTTTTTTGGATTTTACTATTTAATTGGCTTTTTTAATTTGAAAACTGTAGGTCGTGAGGTCGAAGAAGTAGAATCAAGTGAAAAGCCCGTAGTTAAGTTGACTGGTAAGTTAGCTATGGATGTGTTAGGTGGCCTTGGTGGTGCCGCAAATATTGCAAGTTTGGATGCCTGTATCACTAGACTAAGAGTTTCAGTTAAGGATTCATCTTTAGTAAGTAAAGATACTTTTAAGCGACTTGGTGCCGCTGGAACTATGAATACCGGTAATAATTATCAAATAATTTTTGGTGTTCAATCGGATAAAATTAAAGAAGAAATTAAGTCTCTCATAAATCAGAATCCAAACGTTTCAATGGGTCCAGTAACTACTTCCACTCCAAGTTCAAACTCCGGCTTAAGTTCAAGTTCCAGCGTGAATACCGCAACTTCAAATTTAGAAGTAAATGGTTTTTTGGTCCCTGTCTCTGGAGAGATTTTAAGTATTGAGATGACTCCAGACGATACCTTTTCACAAAAAATATTAGGAGAAGGTTTCTTGATTAACCCAAAGGAAGGTGAAGTGATAGCTCCCTTTGATGGTGAGATATTACACTTATTTCCGACAAATCATGCTCTTGTGCTAAGGCGGAACGATGAGTTGGAAGTTCTTATTCATATCGGGATTGATACCGTTAATATGAAGGGCGAGGGATTTAAAGCTTTTGTAGGTATAGGAGATAAGGTTAAAAAAGGACAAAAACTAATTGAATTCAACTTGAGCTTGATAAAAGAAAAGGCAAAATCCCATTTAACTCCCATTGTTTTTACAAACAACGAGCAGGGTTCACTTTATTACGATATTTTGAAAAAAATAAAGTTAGTTGAATCTAAATAGATAATTCAGTCACCTAAAAATTAAAAAAGCAGATCCAAGTTTGGACTCTGCTTTTTTTGTATGCAGCTTTTATTTTTAAGCAGCTCTTAACATTCTGAACTCTTAAAACCTACCTCTATTTATAAAACCTAATGCTTGCGAGGCCTTTAAAATATCAATTCTACCACTTCCGTAGGTGTTAGGATCTTGGCCTACTTTTGTGGCGGTGTTCTTTAAGACAGTGGCTAATTGATCAACTGTTAAAGTTGGTTGTAATTGATACATTAGAGCCACGACACCAGCAACATGAGGAGTTGCCATCGAAGTCCCAGAAAGTTCCGCATATTTATTTCCAGGGAAGCTAGACTTAACTTTCACACCTGGGGCTAAAATGTCGGGTTTAATAAAACTTCCCGTTTTCCAAACTGCTGGTCCACGAGAGCTAAAATTCGCAATAGCATCATTGCTGTCAGTAGCTCCGATAGTAAAGGCATTTGGACATCCGCCTGGTAATCCAATTGTTTTAGGGCCAGGGCCAGAGTTTCCAGCGGCAAAGATTGGCATCACACCTAGCTTAACCCATGAATCAAGCGCTTTGCACATTGCATTGTCTTTTGGATCGCCAGAAGGAGAGCCGCCCCCCCAAGAGTTGGAAACAAGCATCGCTCCATCATCAGTAGCAGGGTTACCATCGGGATCAACTACCCATTGCATGGCAAGTACAGCATTTGAAAAAGAACCACTGCCATTGGCGTCTAAAAATTTAGCAGTAATGAACTTCACTTCAGGAGCCACGCCTATACCAGTTCCTGAAGAAAATCCACCAGCGATAGTTCCTGAGACATGGGTTCCATGACCTTGGTCATCATAAGGAGTCGTCTTTTTCAAAACTAAATCTGCAAAGGCAACTACTTTTCCAGCAAGATCGGGATGGGCGCCATCAATTCCTGTATCAATCACGCCGACTCGGATTCCTTTGCCAAGTACCTCAGGCTTTGCTGCTCTAAAAGCAGGAATGTTAATTTTTTGAAGGCCATAGGTCAGCTGAGGTTCCTCACGCATATTCACGGGAGCCAACATGCGGCCACCAACGGGAGCGATGAGTTTTACTGTGTTGTCAGCATATACAAAATCAAGGGAATCAACACTCGCAAGTTTATTTAGATCTTTAACTGGAAGATCCAAGATCATTCCGTTAATTAACCATAGAGAATAAAATTGATTTTGAATTCCAGAACGTTTCCAGAGGCCGAGAGTTTGAATAAAATTATTTTGTGATTGTTGCGTATTTTGCATCATCATGCTTTGCATTTGAGCGCGAGCACGAGGAGAACGTAACTGAACAGGTGCTAACCTTGAAGAATTCATGGCTGATTTAAAAGTAACTACCAACCTGATGATTCTATTATCATTTGATCTGCTCAAATAGGGTTGTAGTAATGGATCAAATTGAACGGCCCAAGTATTTAGGCCAAAAAGTGCAGCACATAGAACGACAATATATTTCATGGTTTCCCCTCCGTGAATGATTTAATTAAAAAGCCAAACCTTTGGCCCCTTATTTTTTGTTTACAAGTGAGCCTAGATTTTCATCGAGGTCAGATCAATGACTTTTTTTTTAATTGCAATAAAAAATTGAATTATGGACCAAGGGCGAGATTAAACAAAAGAGATCTTATGCAGAGGATAAGATTTAATGATGAAAGAAGCCATTATCCAGCGACTTTTAAATGAGCCTGATCGGATAGTGGCAGTCTGATGACAAATCGAGTGTGGGGGCTTGTTTCATCAAGAAAAAAATGACCTTTGTGAGATTCAATGATTCCTTTGGAGATGCTAAGTCCTAGGCCGGTTCCTTTGCCAACTTCTTTTGTTGTAAAGAAGGGTTGAAAAATTTTATTTTGAATTTCTTTAGAGATGCCAGACCCACTATCTGTAATAGAAATTTCTAGCCAGTTTGAAACATTTTCGACTTTTAGTTCTACCCATTTTTCTGGCAAGTTGATGACGGCATCAAAGGAATTATTTAGAAGATTTAGAAGGACTTGGGAAATTTCTGTTCCACGACAGTATAAATTATGATGATAGTTGATCTGGACCTTTAGCTGAACATCGGAGTTGTAGAATCTATGTTTGCAGAAGGATAAGGTATCTTCAATTAGAAGGCCCAAATCGAGACTTTTCATAGGGTCGGTGCTTGCGTCGCGCGAGATTTGTCGAAGTCCTTTGATGATTGTAGTGATTCGCTCAACAGTAGTTAAAATTTTATTAGCATCTTGTTCTATTTTAATTCGTTGGTCTTCAATTTTTTCAACGGAGCAGTGGCGGATAATTTGATACGCTTTTCCATTAATTATCGATAATGGATTGTTGATTTCATGTGCTATACTACTGGCCATCTCTCCAAGGGAAGCCATTTTGTTAGACTCGATAATTTTGGACTCTTGGTTCCTTACTTTTTCTTGTGAGTTTAAAAAATCTGAATAAAGTTTGTTAGCGAGCTTATTTGCTTTTTCCCCGGTTAACTGAATATTTACTAAAAATAATAAAATGATTAAAGTCGAAGTAGCTCCGATAAAACCTATCCATGTGGATATAAAATCATGAGACCCAGAGTATTCTTTGCTCTTGGACCATTGAATGAAAAAAATATTTCCTCCGAAGAGGAGTTTTTTTATATATTTCTCATTGGGGTTTTGAATTGCCGAAGCAGAGCTTTTGAAAACCAAAGTTTTCTCGGATAAATCTGGGTGTTCCTTATCTGCAGGGGTGTCATATATTTGAAACACAAATTCAGTTTTAAATTTTTCAAAAATATTCTTTAAAAAATCTTCAAGAATAAAAGGGGCATAAATCCAGTGAGAAAAGGCATTAGCTCTTTGAATTTTTGAAGTTAATAACCTATCTGTTTTATAGACGGGAGATAATATAATATAACCCAAGTTTCTACTATTTTCTTGGACTAATTCCATCCTTTTGGTAACTTTAAAGTCACCTGAAACCATAGCTTCGTTGGCAGTAGCAAATAGATTTTGTTTTGAACTGGAATTGACTTCAATGCTTTGTGGCTCATTTGATATTGCAGAAATATAGGACAAATCAAAGGAACTACTTTCTTTGAAAAGAGTTCCAAGTCCAAGTATTCCAGGAACTCTCTGTTGGAGATTCATGTAACCTACAAAATTTTGCCATTCATTCTTTCCAACATATTCGGAGGCATAATACAAGCTTCGGCCAGTATTGATAATTTCAATATAATCATTCATTTTTTCTGAAATACGTAATTCAATTTCTTTAGTGATTTGCTGAAAATTATTTGCCTCAATGGATTCGTGGCTCATCTGAATGCTATAAAAGACAAGTCCCCAGAACATCCATCCAATTAGCAACAGGTTCCGAATTCTATTTTGAAATGGGACGCGAGAAATACTGGCAATGACAATAGTTGACAGCGATATCGCCACAACGAAAATTTCGAGATTGAGGAGGTTTTGATTTACAGATGACTGAGTAAAGGGACCTTTACCAATGACAGTTAAAATGATTGCTTGAGTCGACACAAAAGCACTACCTAAATAAAGAAAAAAATGATTCCGGAGAGAAGAAAGAATCAGAAGAATTGGAAAAACTAAGAATAAAAATTTTAGTCTTCCTGGTTGTTGAAACAAAAGGAATAGCAGGATCAGGTAGATCAAAGCGATCCCCGCGTTCAATAATATTTTTTTAGGAGCTCTTTTAAATTGCTTCCTAAGAATTTGGTGAGAACGATTCTTAATCGAAAAAATGATAGGTAGAATGAGGAGCGCACCAATGGCATCTCCAATCCACCAGGTGAACCAAGCATGGGTAATTAGCTTGAGTGGTATGGAACCATTCGCCGTAAGAATCAAAACACCTAATGTGGTACTAATAATTGGGGCGATGAGTGAAGCTAGAGCTATTGAAATCGGATCGTGCAAGTGATCCAATTTGTCTTTATGGACTCTTATTTTTTCAATGATCCATATTCCTAAAAGACATTCAAGAGTATTTCCAATAGCAATGACAGTTGAGACCAATGCCGTTGAGGGCGTTAGATAATTCGCAAACCAGGCACCCATAAAGACGGCGGGCAAATATTTTCTGCCGGCGAGAAGAATCAAAGAAATAGCAAAACCAGTAGGAGGCCAAACAGGTGAGACGTGACTATTGATGGTAGCCAGCTTCAAACTTTGATCAGCTATCCAAAGATAGACGAAAGCTCCAAGAAAATTCCCAAAAATGAGGAACCATCTTCCTTGAGAAAAAGTGGAAAAATTTACTTTAAACCAATGTTCATTCATTGCCCATTTTATCGGTACTAAAATCTGGGACTAGAGTCTAAATGAGGTCTTGTTTTTCTTAAAATAAAAGGCTAGTTTTTCCAAATGAGATTCAACTGGGTTTTTATTAGAGGAATGATGAGCGGATCAGCTCATTGGCTCAAATTTTTAGAATATTTTCAAGAACAGTTTCCTGAGGCATGCATTCAAACACCAGATATATTGGGAAATGGGAAAAACCATTTTATGGAAACTCCGTTGAAAGTTCATGGAAATCTTAGAGGTATTAGAAATCAAGTTCTTAATTCCGATAAAAAAATAATTGTAGGATTTTCTCTTGGAGGGATGCTCGGATTAGAATGGGCACAGGCCCACCCTGACGAAGTAGCAGGATTGATCTTGATTAATACGAGTGTTAATAGGTCAAAGTTGTACCGGCGATATCGTCCTAAAGCCTTCTTAAAAACTATTTTAGCCGCACTTATAAGAGATCCATGTCGACGGGAAGAAAAAATTTTGGATCTAACATCTACACTTTCAAGGCATGAAAAAAAGATAGTTGCTAAAGAATTTGCAGAAATAGAAAAGAGACACCCGACGAAAGCTTTTAACTTTTTTAGACAATTAATATTTGCCTCTCAGGTAAAGTTAGAGAAAAAATTGATTGATTTTCCGGTTCTCATTCTCAATTCAAAGAAGGATCAGATCGTGCACTCTTCCTGCGCTGTTAAAATAGCCCAGGCTTTAAATGTTCCATTAATCACCCATTCAAGTGCGGGCCATGACCTTACTTTGGATGATCCAAAATGGGTTATCGAACAAATCCAAATTTGGTTAAAGGCACAGGAAGCAGATGAGCTTCAATTAAATAAAAAATCAAAAAGTCTGATTTTGGATCCAAGAATCAATGAGGGGCATCCAGGGTGATGTCAAATTACAGACAAATAAGGAAACAATGAAGCCTGTAAATATATCCATGGTCCAGTGGGCTCTCAGCACCAAAACAACGGTGATTTCATAAATAAGAATTATAGCTCCTATCCATGCCCAAATGCCACCTAAGTGAAATAACTCATAAGCTCCTAGGGTAGCCAGGGCGGTGTGCCCTGAAAAAAAAAGATCTTGTGTCACCCCATAGGTAACAAAAATTGATGGAAAACCAGGATGTTTCCAAATCATGCCTTTGGGGGCAGGCAGAATAGTGATAATTTGGTTCAGTTGTCGTAATAAAAAAATAACAATCATACAGACAAGCGGTCTAAAACTTGGTCCATGTAACGAATAAAAAATAATAAATAAACCTAATATATCTATAAACAGACTACTAGAAATGAGGAGCCAACGAACGAAGTTTGGGCTTTGATTTAAATAGGAGTTTATAGGAGAAGTTATATGGTGGAGGCCATCTTTAATAGTATTATTAGATTTTAAGTGAAATCTAGAGATAAACATTTGACTTAAAAACCAAAGAAAAACAGAAACTATTGCAAATAACAACTTAAAAATCATAATTTAATTTCGCTCCCATATCTTTCTAGGGTAAAAATTTAAGATGTTTAAAATAGGCCTCTGAAGAATCTTTGGTATCATTGCTGTCATGTTGAAATATAATCGCTAAAATTTCAAACTCATTTACATTTTTATTTGGAAAAGCTTTCTTTAAGTCGGATACAAAATTTCTTTTGAAATTATAAACCTTTCCTAACATACTAGGGTTATTGGGGTTATTGAGAAGCAATTGTTTAGACTCTGGTAGGGTAATGAAACCATAACTTTTGAGGGAGTACCAATTTTCAAAGATATCTCCTTCCCTGCGATCTTCTCCGGGGACGGGGTCTCCCCAATAATATCCAAATAAGAAAACCTTATCATTTTTTCCGTCAAGGATCGTCAAATCATTATTTGCTTTTCCATCACGAATCATGAACCAAATTTGAAATGCAGAATCATCTTTTCCTGTTTTCCCTTTTACTGGATCAGCTCCTTTCACTCCTTTTGTTACAGCCATTTTTAAATCAATATTTGGAAAGTCATGTGGCAAAAAGCGATAGGAAAGGGTCATCATTTTTATAGAATTATGATGACTACGTAGTGCAAGCCAATTTTTTTCCCCGTTAAAATCAGTGGGAAAAAATCCAAATTCTTTATTGTCATCGAGCTCAGAGGGAGAACGAGAATCAAAATAAAATTGGTTTTCCAATCGAAAATGAACCATATGTTTGAAATTAAATTCAATTTGAATTCCGTGTGGAAATGTTTTTTTATCAATGGGAGATATTCTGAATTTAGAAAGGAGGCTATCTAGGCTAGTTAAGTCTAATGTGTTATAGGGGTTGTAACTAACTTGTGATTTAGGAAAATTTGTTTTGACAATGTAATCATCAGATAAATCTAACTTCAATGGAAATAAAAGTCGATTAAGGTCACTTAGGCCTGTAAAGGGTGAAGATAGAATATATTTATTACTTTGAACATCAATTTTAGTAACGCTATTATCGTCTCCTAATTTAAAATACCTTTTGTTTTTCCATTTTTCATTATTAGCCAATTGAATCATGATTTTGGCGTTCCATTTAAAATTATTTTTAAGATCATCAATTTTTAATTCAGCTAATGTTTGTAAAAGCCCTTTCATAAAGGATTTTTGGTTAAAACGGGATGACAAAATACCTGCAAGATGATCCGCATTTAGCGTCCCAAGTTCTGTTGCTTGTAAGGAATTAGGAAACTTAGAAGACGAAGTGGTGACAACGCCATCATTATTCTCATCAAAACGAGCCAATAACTTTGTGGCTTTCATAAAGATATGGGAATCCTCTGGAAGACTTTCAAAAGTGATCGAAAAATACCTTGTGAGTCCAATCAGGGCTCTTTCATTTTTTCGCCAAAAAGCAGTCATAGCCGAAGGGGTTACTGACTTAGATGCTATTTTTTCATTTTGGCAGACTTCTGGGGATTTGCTTCCTGAAAGCGCGGTCACTAAGGCAAAAGGTAAATCTGTAGAGTCTAAAATGCTGGATCCATGAAGTGGAGAGGCAATGGTCACTAGTCCTAAAATAGATTCAGAAGTGAACTTGGCGTTGTTAAGTATAAAATGAAGAGCGTCAACACCACCTTTAGAGTATCCAAGTAACAAGTATTTTTGAGGAGTCAATCCTTTTTGTTGTCGAGAAATTGTATCCTCTTTAAGAAACTGAGCTATGATTTCAGAATTATAATCACTAGCGCAAAGACTTTCTACAGGGGGTTGAATTACACGGAGTCCCAGCTCATCACTGAGGGCATTTAATCCGAGACTGAAAATTTCTTTATCAAAAATGCTATTATATATTCCTGAGATATACACTATGGTTACATCTTTTAGCTTATCATTATATATTTTTGTTAGAGGAGTGGGGTATATTTTATCTTCAAGATCCGCTTCCTTTATAGTTTCTTGAAATAGTTTTTGTACCATAGTTGTAGGAAAAGATCCAAATTTTTGATTAAGGATCTGTGAATTCTTAATAGCCGATGTTTTTTGAGCGAGCCAATCTTTTGCAAACTTAAAATCATGGGGATCAGGAAGAAAGGGCTTTTCTTGAATAACGAATGACTTTTCCAGTAGATAAGGAATTTGATATATTTTCATGACAGCTTGTTTTGAAGGCAAAGTCATTCCAGATATAGAAGACAAATTACTTTCTTTGGTTGTTTGTAACAGACCTACTTTCTTTTTCATTTGTTGGACTTTAGAATTTCTTGCCAACTTTTCTACAGATCCAGAAGTGAGAACGGCATCGGTTAGCTCTCCTATATCTTCAGGAGAAATCATCGAATGAATGTCAAACTTTGAAATATTAAAATTTAGAGGACTCAAAAACTGACTTTCAGGTGACTTTGATGGATTAAAGTTAAATGCACTCATAAAACTCTTCATTTCGTTCATTACAAAGTAAGGGCGAGTTTCTGAGACAAATCGAGAAATATATTGAAAAATTCTCTTCTGAGAAAAATCCTTTGCTTGAGTTTCAATGCCAATAGGGGAATTCTTCATAAGTTCAGAAAGGGAGGCTGAGTCTTTTTGTTGGGCCTTCTGATAGGTTTTACCAAATAAATCTTTGGGGTTAATTTCAAGAAAACGAAGTATGTCTTTGGATCTGATTTGACCTGGAATTTTTCTGCGATTGGATGCCAGGATACCAAAACTCGAATTAGCAGACAGGGAACCATGAGTTCGATACATTTTTGCAAAAGTCCCCAACGATGACTGAAGAAAGTAACCATCCTTAATTGACAAGATAAAGTCAGGAAAATCAAAATCATTTGAAGAAGTCGATTCAATGATTCGCACCAAAGAATCTGGATAGGGAGTGTTTGCAGTAATTGACAAAGCCTCATTTTTTGAAATGAATTTTTGATTATTTAAATTTGCATGGTAGGACTCCGGTATAAACAAAACGTTCCCTTTTAAATTGTAATAATAGATATGATCATTATTTTTATCATATTTTAAGTAGGCTTCACCTTGATTTGAAACGACGGAGATATGAGTTTCCGTACGTGAATTCTTATTTATGGAAATCGCTAAATCAAACCACTTTTCAGTTCTTAAATGCTCTAAAAGTTCTTTCATTTTTCTTCTATCTTTTAAATAGACTGGCCCCCAAGATCCTAAGGCCATCAAAGGGACGCCGACATCTTTTTCGTTCTTTAGCTGCTGGACAAATTTAAAACCTGCTGCTTCAATAGATGTCTTTAAGTTCACTGGAAGTAATTCGTTTTCATCCTTAGTTCCTTCGTTAAAGCGACCATAGTTTCCATGATCTGAAACAAGAATGACTTCGATTTCTTGATTTTTCTCTCTATAAGCAGTGAGGAGTCTTTTAATCTCAGAATCTAAAATTCGAATCACTTCATAGAGTCTATTTTTCTGCGTATGGGAGATGGCGTCAATGGCGCCAATATAACCTGTCAGCACTGATTTCCTTTTTGCAGTAATTAAATCATCAATTACTGATTTAATTTCTAATTTAGGAACTTCGCTTGTTGGAAAGTACATCAGTGCTTCAACGTAGGGATTGAAGAAAAAATCAAAGGCGCCCATGTAATATTTTGGAAAGGAAAGTCGTCGGTAGTAATCTCGAGGGTCTCCTTGAATGGATTGTGTCGATTCATCAAAATAGGTAGCCTCAACCGATTTAATCCTTCCTGCTGCACCAAAGAGCTCAGAAGTTTGAGTTACTTGTGACCAAGACAGATCTGTCATTGAAGGAAAGGGAGCAATATGGGCACCCAATTGGGTAAATTCTTGAAAAAATCCTTGTCTCTTGGCTTCTAAAAAACTGGTGTAAGATAATCCATCAATTCCAATGAGTATCGTTTGAACATTATTTTCAAATGAAAAAGTAAAATGAATCAAAACAAATTGAGTTAAGAGAAAAATCTTTGCAAAGATTAGTTTAGTCATAATTTCTTTTCCTATTCTCTAAGTCTATTCAAGGTAGATGTTGATAAGAGTGCCTTCGCGATAGCTTAACTTGGAGCCATTTTTGGCTCTGCAGGACATAGCATTAGCCGAAGGTAACAGAAAATCACCAACTTCATTTAACAGGCACATAAAACCTGAGGAAAAGTTTTTTGAGGCAAGAATAATTGGCTCTTTTTGATAAATTGATTTTTCTAATTTAGAGAACTCAATTCCGTACATGAGAAAACCACTTAATTTTAAGTTTATATTATGAATAAGATAATCATTCCATTTTTGATCAAAACTAAAGATAATTCGTGCTTGGTTTTTAGGATCACGTGTGATTCCTGATGGCTTTTCGATATTTCCTTGGAAATCTATCAGTTGAAGATTGATATCTTCATTAGGGATAAGAAGAGTGTTAACAGGTGTGCTGTCATTAAAGTAGTCAACTGCCAAAATGTAATCATTAATCGTTGAAGACCGATCTACGCCATCTTTTGGACAGCAACCAATTAAGAATAAGGCTGACAACAAAGTTAGTATAATGGGCATAAAAACTCCTTAATTATTCAAATTTATTATGTGCAAAGTAAAGGCCTATGATTTAATCATTATAAATATTTGGAAATTATAATTAATTTGTTGCCCATCATTAGAGGCTTTGCTAATCCTCGGTGAGGTAAAATGGGGAGGGGAAATAGATGACGACGAATTGGATAAATAAAAAACTAAAAGGTAAAGAATTTTTTGGGCATCCATCAGGGCTTTTTGTTTTGTTCATGGCAGAGATGTGGGAGCGCATGTCCTACTATGGAATGCGGGCACTGTTAACCCTTTATATGATTAAATACCTAATGGCCGATCCAGAGAGAATGGCACGGGTGCTGGGTTTTGATACCTTGAAGTTCATATTGGAAACTGGATTTGGCCCCTTAGCAGTTCAACCTTTCGCTTCTCAAATCTATGGTCTTTATACTGGATTTGTTTATTTATCTCCCTATTTTGGTGGAATTTTAGCAGATCGAGTTTGGGGGAGACGAAAAAGTGTTTATATCGGAGCCGCTCTTATGGCCTTAGGACACTTTTTGATGGCTTTTGAAAATTTATTTATTCCAGCATTATTTTTTCTAATTTTGGGAAATGGAGCCTTTAAACCGAATATTTCAACTCAGGTGGGGGCTTTGTATCCAGAGGGTGATAATCGTCGGGATGGCGCTTTCACCATTTTTTATATGGGGATTAATTTGGGCGCTTTTTTCTCGCCTTTTTTGAGTAAAAACTTAGCTTTGGCCATTTGCGGGTGGTTAGGGATTACCGATCCTGGAGTACCTTGGCATATCGGTTTTGCGCTAGCTGGTATTGGAATGTTATTTGGATTACTTGTTTATCATATAGGTCGTACTTTATTACCTGCTGAAAACTTAACAACTCTGGCACCCGCAAAAGAAAGAAATGCTATTATTTTTAAAACTGTCGGTGGTTTTTTAGGGGCTATGGCTGTGTTTATTTTAATATTAATGATACCGATGACTTTTAAATTGATACTCATTGCTGGAGCCGTTGCCTTGGTTGTATGGAGCATTAAGCAAATATCAGATGAGTTAGATCGAAAAAAAGTAGCTGCTCTTATTATCTTATGTTTGGGGACAGTTTTCTTTTGGGCCATATTTGAACAGCAGGGTAACACCTTGCAAATTTGGGCCGATGAAAAAGCGAATTGGGCTCAGTTAGGTTTACAACCAGAAAATTATCAATCTTTGAACCCTTTATTTATTTTTATTTTTGCCCCTTTGCTGGATGTATGGTGGAATTTTTGGGCAGCAAAAGGAAAGAGACGAAGTTCAGTAAATAAAATGGCGATTGGTTGTTTCTTGATTGGATTTGCTTTTTTAATAATTCCTCTAGCTTCAAGTTTTGTTACTGTTGAAAAATCTATGATCAATTTATTTTGGTTAGCTTTAGCAACCTTTATTGTGACTTTAGGAGAGTTATATTTATCTCCTATAGGTTTGAGTTTTGTAACAAAACTGGCGCCAGCTAGGTTTATGTCCATGATGATGGGAATGTGGCTAGCCTCCTCTTTTTTAGGAAATTATTTAGCGGGAATTTTGGGAATGCTTTATAGTCAAATGTCTCAAAATTCCTTTTTCTTAGTATTCGCTATTCTAGGTATTTCCGTTGGGGTGTTCTTTTTGATCGCCGATACAAAACTAAAACATATTGTAGGAAAAGAAGTCTAATATTGAATCGAGTCAAAGGAAAGTAGATTGGAAGAATATAAACTTTCCTTTGACGTTGGCGCCAATGGTTGGGATAAGCCATGTCGCCTTACGAGAAATTTTGCACATGTATTTGCCACTGGAAGCGCTGACTTTGTGGCCTACAGAAATGTTGAATTCAAGAAAATTACCAAAAGAAAATTTCGATACGACACCTGAAACGCAAAAATTACCTGAAGAACTTTATTTAGTTCCTCAAATATTGGGTAATGAAGAAAAGCCAATTTTTGAAAGTATAAAGAAACTTAAAACCTGGGGAGCTCATGGAATTGATATCAATATGGGTTGCCCAGTGCAAAAAGCTCTTAAGCATAATTATGGTGTGGCTCTGATGGGTGATCGAAAATATGCTCAATCCGTTGTCAGGATGGCGGTTCAGAGCTCTGATTTACCTGTGTCGGTTAAGTTAAGAGCTGTTGAAAGCGAAAACTCAATAGAAGATCTATATTCTTTTGTAAGTGGGTTGGTTGATTCCGGAGCCTCCTGGATTTGTTTGCACCCTAGAACAGCTACACAAAAACGAAGAGGACTGGCAGATTGGGAACAAATTAGGTTTCTAAAAAGTAAATTCACGATTCCCATTATTGGGAATGGAGACGTGCAAACTTGTGAAGATGTCTTTGCTATGAAAAAGGCAACTCATTGTGATTTGGTTATGGCAGGAAGGGCATTAGCCGCAAGACCCTGGATGCTGTGGCAAGTGGGTGAGTTCTTGGGAATGAAAGCCCCTCAAAACAATTTAATAAATGATCGAAAAAGGTCTCCAAAAACCAAGGAAGAAGAGGGTGCCGAATATGGAAAATGTTTATTGTTAATGATAGAGCTTGCAGAAAAATATTTTGATGCTCATTTAGTTGGTTCTCGTTCAGAAAATGCAAATTTAGCAATGCGAAAAATAGCCTTTTATGTTAGAATAACAAGTCCTTGGCTCGAGTTTGGACATACTCTAGTCAGTATTGTCTCAAAATCTAAAAACACCCAAGAACTAAGACAAAAAGTTTCTCATTTTTTTTCAATGCCCCAATCCATGAACCCTAAAACAGAGCTTAAACAATAAAATTTTCATTAGCCTCCTTGTATAAAGCGGCTTTGAAAAGAGGATGTTTCAGAACCTTCATCTTATCAAAAAATAATTTAAATTGCGTATTTTTTGAGGCAATGGATTTCAACCAACCTTTTGCTTTGGCTGTTGCATAGTACTCATTAACTTCTTGAGCAGATAATTCAAAGTAACTTGTAAGAATCTCTAGAAGTCTTTGCGAGGAGAGCTCTTTTTTGAAGTGAAGTAGGTCTTTATCTGAACAATGAGACCCAAGGGATCTCTCTTTTAGAAAGTGATGTATTTCAGAAAAAAGCATGGGATTGTAAATTGCTCCTCGACCAATCATAAAATTTTGACAACTTGTTTTTGCATGACATTCAATTAAATTTTCAATTGAAAAAATATCCCCATTGGCAACGAGCGGAGTTTGCGTCCATTCGCGTATTTTGGGGAGATATTCCCAATGAGCTGGTGGGGCATAGCCATTTTTTTTAGTTCGGCAGTGAACAGTTAGCCAACTAAGTTGAGACTCATCAATGGCTTGAATAACATCTTTCAATAGCAGTGTATCCGTAAATCCCAATCTGATTTTGGCAGAAATTTTAATACTTTTGGGAATGTGAGTTCTTAAGTATTTTGTAATACTTCCAATTTGATCAGGGAATTGAAGCAGATAGGCTCCACCTTGATTTCTATTTACCGTCTTTGCTGGACAACCAAAGTTAAGGTCGATTCCTCTCGCCCCTAATTCTATGGCGCGTTCTGCATTTGCCAGAAGAGCCTCAGGATCGCTTCCTAGTAACTGAATAATTATTGGAGTTTTATTATTAACCGTTGGACCATCTGACAGACAGGTACTTCTTGCTATGTTTTCTTCTATAGAGTCCTGAGGTAATGATAATTTTAATAATTCTGGGCAATAACGATAAAAAACCTTTTTTGAGTGGAGCTGGGTAGTGACCCTGATAAATTCGGTCATGCAGAAATCAATTCCATCAAGCTGACATAACTTTTCTCTAAATGCCGAGTGAGTAATTCCCTCCATGGGAGCTAAAAATAAATTTATTTTTCCAGGTGATTGCAGATCCACATATATTCTTTTTCAGTTACAGGTTGAATGCTGAGCCTTTGTCCTTTTTTTATTACTAACATACTTTGTAAATTTTTTTCTTTTTTGATTTCTTCAAGACTCAGAGGATGCTTAAATTTTTTTACAAATTTAACTTCTACACAAAACCAAATTGGTTTTGAGAGTGTCGCTTTTGCATCAAAATACTCAGATTTTTTTTCAAATTGAGTCGGGTCGACAATCGCGCCTTTTGAAACCTCAGCAAGCCCCACAACTCCGGGTGGATTTGCATTGGAGTGATAGAATAAAATACCATCGCCAACCTGCATTTTGTGTATCATAAAGTTTCTGGCTTGGTAGTTTCTTACGCCCTCCCAAAGTGTGGTTCTATTTTTCATAAGATCATCGATGGAAAAAACTTCGGGTTCGGTTTTCATAAGCCAGTAGTTCATAGGAATATGGGTTTATATTTAGCCTCACCTAAAGTCGAGTTAAATGTTAAAAGTCATACTTTTTCAGTCATTTATGGTATCATTTTTTCATGGATCAATTTGTGCTGATTATAGAAGATGACGAAAAAATTCAGGAAACGCTTTATACTGTTTTAAAAAAGATTAATCCAAATCTTAAAGTCAGATTTTTCGACAAACTGGAGTTGTTTTCAAAGTGGGTAGGATTGCTCATTAAGGAGGGGCCTCAGGTTCTAGACCTTGCGGGTAAGCGATGGAAAAATGATCAAATTCCAGAAACTCAAAATCAGGAAAAAAATGTAAACTTGGTCATCGGAAAAAATGAAATTTTAGGAAATCAAATTGTTCCACTCTTTAGTAAAACATTGGAATTGTTTATTAGAAAAAATCTTTGTACGGAAGAGGAAAAAACTTCTTTTGTCTTAACCGCTTTTGATAACATCGAATTAAATATTAAAAACATCGAAGTTAGATTTATTAATAATCTAATATTTAAGCCCTTTGATTTATTAATTTTAGAAGAACATCTAAGCTATGCAACAATTGGAAGAAAAAAACCAAAGAACCAGAGTATAAAAAATAATAAAATGTCAGCCCAAGTTGAAATGATTAAAGATATTCCGGTGCTAGGATTCTCAGATATTGGGTTTTTGTCTGTAAACGATCGGGCCCTTGTTGTCGGTGAGATCGGAAAGTACTATGGTGAAGAGTTCAAGGTGGGCCATTTGAAAAGTACGTTAGCTCGATGTGTAAAGAATGAAGTCGATCCGGAAGATCCAAATAAATATCTATGTTGGATGGAATATTTTGCGATGGAAAACGAGCAAATCAAAAAAACAAGAAAGGATTTTATCGTTGATTATCCTGTCGCACTTATGAACAAACCGGAAATGTCTTTAAAAATAAATATTCTATTCTTTAATGCCTATGAAGATAATGACTTATCCGCATCAATAAAACGATTTTATCCAGGAGTAGATATCTATTGTTATAAAAAATGGGAAGACTTCGAGTTTGATTTTTATCCAGAAAAATCAGAGTTCATTGTAGACAAAGATCTACCAACGGATTCACAAATGTCAATTAATTTAGATCCTTCTGGGCATTACTTTATTGATTTTAGCGATATTCCCGAGGGTGAAAAAATTTTTGGTGAGACCGTCAATTCTTTAAAATCAAAGGATTTTCATCAGCTTCTTGAGCCTGAATCAAAGAAGAAATGGTTCGAAGTATTTAGAACTCTTAAAGTTGTACCAGAAAAAGAGCCTGTTTTAGTAATTCAAAATAATAATAAGAAATACTTTTTTAAATTGATGACATTAAAAAAAGAACTAACAAAGAGTGGTTTGCCTTCCTTATTTCTAAAGTTAGGAAGATTATCAGCGGCGGAGAAGTCGACGCATTTATCATCAATGACTTTATTACCCAAAAAAATCGATTTAATTATCGGCTCAGAAATGTTTTTTAGCAATTGTTCTAAGAAAAAATATTATGAGAAGGAACCAAAAATATTACTTTCAAAACGTATTTTTAATGATGTTGAAAAAAAGGATTGGTCAGAACAAGTAAAAGATATTTTGTACCTCCCTCTTGATAAGGTTTATTTAGCTAAAAAAATATTTGTTTTATTTTTTGAAATAGCTAAGTGGAGACCCAGTCATTTCGTTCAGAAGATTAAAGAAATTCAGACGGCCCAACAGGTTCAATTGGACGAGATCTCGGAAGCAGGACTTATTTTTAAGTATCATCGTCCTTTATCCGTTGGAAGTTTTCGAAAGTTTTATTTATGGACTCCAAATGAAACGGAACTTTTAGACTATTTAGCCAATTGTAATTATACGGAAGAGATTAAGGATCAGAAAGGCGTATTCCTTCATCATTTTGTTTTTTTTGGAATGAAAGATATGTTTTTAAAAAACATAAGGCTTTGGGTAAGAGAAAATTATATTCAAAACAAATCAAAAGGGGAATAGAAAGGCTTATTCTCCTTTTGATAGTTCGACCCAGGTGACTCCGTCACCACCGTTGTCATGATTTCCAGCTTTCCATTTACGAATCAAAACACTTCTGGAAAGGTAAGATCGGATCCCCTTTTTTAGGGCTTCCGTCCCGTGTCCATGAATTATTTTTAGGCGATCCTCTTGGTTTTGAAAAGAACGGTCAATAATTGTTTCAAGCTCTTCAATCGCTTCTTCCACCGTTTTTCCCCGGAGATCAACAGTTCTGTCTTCATCGACTAAGGCAACAGAAAAGTTTGATGATTTTCTAACAAGGCCCGATGTTGGATTTGTAGGTTTTCCTGGGGGTTTTAAGTCCAACCAGGGAACAAGCAAGCGCATCGAGTTAGACATTACTAAAACTTCCCCCTTTGCGTTAGGTGTACTTTGAATCAATCCATCTTGAGCCAAAACTGAAATATATATTTTTGAGCCGGGTGGGTATTTTTTTGCGAAGTCGTCAGCGCTTTCAATTTTTGTTGTGATCTCAGGAGGCTGATTTTTTACAATTGCAGGTAAATTAAATTTAATTTCTTGAAGTTGTCTATGCTTGTTTAAAGTTTCTTGAGCTTTGACGTTGGTGATAGCATCCTCCACTTTCTTACGAGCTTTATTCAACTCTTTGTGAAGGAGTGTCTCTTTGTTCTTTTCAAAATCTGCAATCATCTTTTCATAACGATGCTTTAAATTCTGAGCTTCAGTTGTTTGTTTTTTTAGATGATTTTGAAAGTTTAGAACTTCTTTTTTCAAGGACTCAATTTCTTCTAAACCATTCAGTCTGGCTCTGGTAGTTGGTGAGAGGAGTTCAATGGCTCGTTGAACAATATGGTTGTTAATACCAACTCTTTTTGCCATTTGAATAGCTAAGGATTCTCCTGGAATACCAGGAATAAATTTATAGGTAGGCTTCCCAGAAATCTTATTATACTCTAAGCTGCCATTGATAACTTTATCTGAATCTTTCCAGCCAGTTTTTAATGGGCTTAAATGCGAAGTGATAACTGAAAAAATTTGGTTTTGACTATAAGTTTCAATGAAGCTTCTGGCTAGACAGGCACCTTCTTCTGGATCTGTAGAACCGCAAATTTCATCAAGCAAGACTAAATTTTGTGGTCCTTTAATTTTTGACGCTTTTTCTAAAATTTTTAAATGAGCTGCGAATGTAGAAAGCTCTTCGTCAACGCTCTGCGAATCACCTATGCTAGTAATTATTTCATTGAAAAAAGGAATTTTCGATCCTAATTCACAGCAGATAGGAATCCCACAACGAGCCATTTGAGAAGCCAGTCCAATAGATTTTAATAAAACAGTTTTTCCCCCAGCATTGGGACCGGATAAAAGCAAGAGTGATTTTTGCAATGTCAATTGAACGGTATTTGAAACAACTTGTTTTTTACCTAAAGCCAACAAGGGGTGCTTGAGCTCAATGAGATTGAATTCATTTTCGGAGAATTCGCAAGCCTGTCCTCCAATTAGAATAGAGAATTGGGCTTGAGCTAGTCGGAAATCCATGTGAACTAGAATTTCTTTCGTCTTTTCAAATTCTGGTGTCAAGCGAAATAGATACCTAGAAAGTTCTTCTAAAAGCCGTTCAATTTCTTCTTCAATTTCAACTTCGATCTGTCGAAGTCGATTGTTAAATGGAATGATTTTTTCGGGTTCCATATAGACGGTTTGTTTCGTTTGTGAAGAAGCATGAATTACTCCAGGAACAAAATGTTGCATTCCTGATTTAATAGGTAAGACCATCCGTCCTTCCCGAGAAGTAAAGTATTTGTCTTGAAGAAAGTTTTCCATTTGATGATCTTTGACCAGACGATCCAGAGTGTTTTCAACTTCTTTACGGAGTTTGGTTTTTTCTTGAATAAGGCTATAAAGTTTTTCACTGGCATCAGGCCGGATCTCTCCTTGAGGAGTCATCAAATGATCTATAGCAGATAGGGGTTCTTCAGCTTTCATTATTTCAGATTTTATAGTAAGAAGCCAAGGGCTTTGGAGTTCCTTAAGTGCTTCCACCAAAGCAACGGATTCCAAGCAAAAACTTCGGATGTCTTTAATTTCTAGAGTTTTTAAAACACCTTTTTTTTTTAATCTGAGATTCCAAGAGTTAAAAAAATCAAGGGATTGCATGAAGGGGCGAACGCCTGTTTTAATAATATTCTGGGCTTCTTCAATTTCAGAAAATGACTGAACAGCCATTTTCGAATCAGAAAATGGTTGAATCTGTGAGAGATTTAATTTAGCTAATTCGCTAGTACTGAACGATTCTATTTTTTCAAGAATTAAATTCCAATCAAGATTTTCTAAATTTTTCATAATATATAGTTAGCAATAAATTCAGTGTAAAGGCAATCAAGATCACTATCCATAGTAAGCAACCCCATTCTGTATAAAATGTCATGCTTGGATTTGCTAAGTATTTAATAGAATGCACACCCGTCCATTCTTTTAGCCAAGGAGAAAAATTATCAATATCACCGTAGGCAGAAATAGCAGCTGAAATTCCGGTATTTGTTGACCTCACTAAAGGGCGTCTAATCTCAATAGCTCTTGCCATCGTCATGTACAAATGCTGATAGGGTTCAAAGGGGATTCCAAACCAGGAATCATTGGTGACATTAACTATGATTTCAGCACCTTTTTGAGCTAACTCTCTGCTAAAATTAGGATAAAGACCCTCATAACAAATTTGTCCACCAATAAGGGTATATTCATTTTTCTTAATGTCTCTAGGGAGCCTAAGAATTTGCGGTCCCTGACCTCTTCCAAAGTTTGAAATAAATGGAAATAGCTTTAGAAGAAAAGGCATTTGATCACTGAAAGGCATGTACTCGCCAAAGGCTAAGAGAAAGGTTTTATGGTAGGGAACGGAAAGTTCTTTTCCCTCGGAGTCCAATAAAAAAAGAGCATTAAAAACAGATTTGTCTGGATCATGATTATTCACTTCTTTTGAAAAAGCTCCGGTCAACAATGGTTTTTGATGCGTAGTAAGGAAAGAAGCAATTCTCTTTTGATTCTTAAGATGCTGAAAAGAACTATTTAGATACTCTGGGATGGCACTTTCCGGCCACAGAATGAGATCGATATCCTTATTATTATTTAATTTGGATTCACTTAGTTGAATAAACTTGCTTACAATGTCATCACGAAAAAACTTCCCTTTTTCAGCATAAACTTTTTCCAGGTTGCCAATATTCGCTTGGACATTAAGTATATTTAAACTCTTATCTGTAACTTTCCATTTATCCCCATGAAAAAAACCGGCAATGTTCAAAGTCAAGAATAGGGTCAAAATTCCAAAAGAACGGAGGATTTTTTTGTGGTTTGTATTTTGGCCGAACCAAATCAGTCCCAAGAATAAGTGAATCATTAATAAAATTAAGGACAGGCCCGAAAAACCGATTAAATCAGCTAATTGAAAAACGGGAAGTTTCGCCCAAAGTAAGGTGTAGCCAAGATGCCAGGGAAAGATTCCAGGCCAAAATATTTCCATAAGTGAGTGACCAAAGGATAAAAAAAATAAACTCGCAAGCAAATGAGGTTTGAATTTTTTTTTAAAGAGAGAGAATGACAATGTCAGTAATGGAATATAAAGATGAGCCAGACTACAAAAAGCTAAAAATGTTAGAAAGGCTAGGGGCCAAGGCATTTGGCCGTAGGTTTTGGCCGTATAAATAATCCAGTGAAAACCAATCAAGGTGAGTACAAATTGACAAAGCCATCCAGCAATAAAGGCTTCTTTAAAAGATTTTGCTTCAAAAATTAACCCATACCAAAGTGGCAGGTATCCAAATAATATACCCCACGGAGGTAAGGGAATATAACTTGTGCCAACGATAAATCCACTAACTAAGGCCCATTTATATTTCTTGATAAACGCTAAAAAATTACTCATGATACTAGTATTGAAATAAATTATGAATCAAATAACAACTGAAAACTCAACAATTACCAATTCAAAAGACCAAACGACGCTAAAAATCCGCTGTCCCAAGTGTATTTCTTTGTATGAAGTTCATTCAAATAAAATAAATTCCTCTATTGCTGAGTTTGTTTGCCCTAGGTGTCAGAGTCTTTTTGGTTTTAACTATCCGCCTTTAAACCCGAATGCAATTTTGACTTTTTTAATTTCTTTGGATGAACTTGAATTAAAAAAAAGTTGTCCAAAATGTTATCACTTCCAAAGTGAAAAAAATCTTAGTTGTGAGTCTTGTGGTGTTGTTATTGAAAATTATTTACTCATTCAAAATGAAAACTATCCTAAGGTTCCTGTAGATTTAATTAAACAATGGCAACAGATATTCTTGGATTTTGAAAGTAAGGCGCCCCATGAAACCTTTATAAGAAAATGTATATCAAAGGGCAAAGTAGATTATGCCTTATTTAAATACAAGGAACTTTCTAAAACGATGAATGACCCCAAACTCTATGAATTTTGGAGTGAATATATCCGTTCAATGACTAGAGTTTCAAAGACGGAAGTAAATATTAACAGAATGAAATCCAGTTTTTTTGATTTTAATCCTGCAAAAATTAAATCGATTGTGTTTTTTTTATTTATCTTGATTGGAAGTTCAATGATCTTATTGGGCCTATTTAATATTAACTATAGAAATAGCATTGGCGGAGGGATTGCCTTATTAATTTTGACATTTGGCTTTACGGTTTTTCGCCAACACGATTAAATTTAGGTTTTGGACTTACAGCTTCTAATAAACTTTTTCCAAAAGCAGTAACCTCACTTGTCGTTGTTGGATTTTTGTTTTCTTTCTGTCCTGGAGTAAAGCTATCATTAGCTGTTCCTCTGGCAATAACACCATTGGCCGCCACTCCGGAATCAAGAATGGTGAGAGCTTTAAATAAATTCAGTGCCCTTGAAGTTCGTGTCTTTTGTGCCAAAGAAGTAAAGGGGTCCCCTGTGGAAACAATATATTTTTTGACTTCATCAAATTTAAAATCAGATTTATTCGCCATCACTAAAATGGCGGCACCTGTCACAAAAGCGGTGGCCTGGGAAGTTCCAGTCATAAATCCGTAATTGTTTCCAGGTAATGTTGAAATAATATTTTGTCCTGGAGCGGCTAAGTCAACAGTTTCGGTTCCATAATTGCTGGAAGCCAGAACTTCCTTATTTGGATCTAAAGCCGTGACGCTAATGATATTAGATAATTTATAATCGGCTGGATAATAATGGTGATGGTCTGAATTCGATCTTTCGTTTCCGGCAGCCGCCACAAACAGAATGCCTTTTTTTTCCGCTTCTTTGATAGAATCAAATTCATCCTGAGAAAAATCAGTTCCTCCTCCAGAATAATTTATAATCTGGGCTCCCATCTTTACAGCATATTTAATACTATTAATAGTATTTTTAAGGTTATCTGTGCTGGGAACTTTTGGGTCATAATACTTGAGAATCATTAGTGAAGAGTTGGGAGCTATCCCGCTAATTCCTTTTTTATTTTCAGCCATGGCTCCAATGATTCCTGCTATATGTGTTCCGTGGCCATGATTATCCGTTAAATTATTATTGTTAGATACAAAATTCCAACCATGAACATCATCGATGTAACCGTTGCTATCATCATCAATTCCATTGTTAGCTTTATTCAGACCTTTGGCATCGAAGCCAGTTTCTCCGGGGTTAACCCAAATGTTTTCGCTTAAATCTTCGTGGTCAATATCTATTCCTGTATCAATGATTGCAGTAATTTTGTTTTTATCCCCTCGAGTGATTTTCCAGGCTCTTGCTGCATCTGAATTTTTTAATCCCCAGGCTTGCTTGATAGCTGGGTCATTAAAAAGGGCACTGGGTTCATTCTCAACCTTATCTGTTTTTGAAATGACCTCCGATTTCTCGAACTCACGAACTTCTTTATTATTTTTTTTTGCAGCAGACGCTCTTGTTTGATTGGCACTAAGACGATCCGTGTAGATTGAGGGATCCGTATCGCTATCTAACTTAATAAAGAAGGCTAGGGCTGCAACCAAAAAAATAAAAAAACTACCTAGGATGAGAGTTGTTTTGATTGGCTGCATTGTGAACGACCTCCATAGGAGCTATCGGGTTATTTCACAATTAGTTTACAACTTTAGGGTATTGAAATCTTATAATTTGTGTATCAGAATGAGAAGCATGACTAAATATTTTAAATCATCTTTACTGTTTTCTATTTTGGGATTGTTGTTGTCAGCTTCTTTTGGCTACTCCATTGGGGGATTTCAAGGGCTTGTGCAAACTGTATTTATCGCCTCTGTCCTTGCTATTTTGGAGGTTTCTCTATCTTTTGACAATGCCATTGTAAATGCCTTAATTCTTAAAAAAATGACCCCTCTTTGGCGTCATCGTTTTTTAACTTGGGGAATAATTATCGCTGTGTTTGGTATGCGACTTGTTTTCCCGATTGCCATTGTTTCTATTATGGCAAAAATTGATCCCATCAATGCTTTGAATATAGCCTTGTTTAAGCCGAATGAGTATGCGGCTTTAATGCTTTCTGCCCATCTTGAGATCTCAGCTTTTGGCGGTTCATTTTTGCTATTGGTCGGATTGAAATATTTTTATGATGAAAACAAACAAGAACACTGGATCAAGGCCTTGGAGAAACCCTTATCTTTAATGGGTCGATTTGAGGCTATAGAAATAGTCATAACTTTAACGGCACTCATGTGTATCATTAATTTTCTTTCAGATCCTGAGAAGATGAGGTACCTGCAAGCTGGAATTATGGGAATTATTATTTACGTCCTAGTCGATGGATTGGGTGAATGGCTAGAGTATTCAGGTCGGCAAAAAAAGGATATTCAGAGAGCCAGTGCAGGGATGTTTCTTTACCTTGAAGTACTAGATGCTTCTTTTAGTTTTGATGGTGTTATTGGAGCCTTTGCCATTACCCATCATTTATTGATCATTATGATAGGTCTTAGTATTGGCGCTTTTTTCGTTAGGAGTTTAACCATTTATTTTGTGGAAAAAGATACCTTAAAGCAGTTTGCCTATTTAGAACATGGAGCTTTTTATGCTATTTTGGCTTTGGCTTCAATTATGTTGGTAGACCCTTTTCTTCATATTCCAGAATGGGTAACAGGATTATTAGGAGCCATCATTATAGTGGTTGCATTTATTTCCAGCGTGAAAAAGGGTCCGTAATCAAAGATAATTAAAAACTATTTTTTTGTTTTGTCATTTTAGATCATTCCTTTATGATAAAGGGGAGTGTTTGATTTTATTATGCCGAGGGAAGAGGTTTTTTTGATGATAGAAACAAAAAAAAATATCTTTATTGATTTGTTGTTCTTTTTTTTGATAATGAGTTCTCTTTTTCTTAAAGCTCAAAATATTGATGTAGAAGGCAAACAAGATCAGGAACAAAAGGGTTCCTCGGTTAATGAGTTTAAAAAAGCCACTTATTTCGAGCCAGGCGGCGGGGTCCTCTTTCCAAATCAAGTTTTTGACTATGATTTAACCGTAGATAGTGGTTTGACTTTGAGAGTAGGAAATACCTTCTTAAACAACAAGACTCTTTTTTTTGATGTAAATAAAGTAAGTCAAATTCATCCTTCTTTAAAACGACTAAACATTAAAGATTTAGGGTTTTCCTTAGTTTGGCCTGAGGGTCTTTTTCTAGAACCACTGATTGAACTTATTGGAAAAAATGGGGAATTGATTTGGAAAAAACAATTAACTTTAGCGGAAATCCTTAAGTGGAAAGAAACCCTTAATTCCTGGAAAGAAAAAAATCAATCGAATACGACTGGCGAGAATTCGGAAAAGTATCCATTTAATGTCAGTTATATGCTAATAGATGAGTCTTCATTTAATCAAATTCAAAAAAAACTAAATCAACCTTTTAGAATTTGTTTATCTGAAAAAGTTAAAAGAGCTTCGTCAAAGTTTTGCTCGGCTCGAGCCATCATAAAAAATAATCGTTTAATTTTTTCAAAACTTCAAATTAAGACAAGGGTTCTTTTAAAAAATGAAGAGGCTATTGTTAAAAATGAAATAAAAGTGACGTCAGGTGCTCCCTTAAGTTTTTATGCTGATTTAAAAGGGGGTGAAAGTTATGAATTTATATCAGGACCCAGCAGCCTAAATTTGATAGATGTTGTTCAGGTAGATAATTCAAGAATTAAAGTTATTGGGTTTGGAAAAAAACCAATCGCTAATGTCACAATGTTAAAAAAAGAAGAATCCTCTTACTTTATCAAGGTGATTGGTTTCGAATCAACAATCAAAGAGGAACGTGAGTTTTGGCAAGTTTTTTTACCACTTGATAAGGCTGAATTGTTTTTTACAGGAACAGGCGGTGGAGTTTTCAAGCAACTTATCAATACGGATGAAATTCCGAAATCAAAATCACGAGTTTTTTTGCATGATACGACCCCTAATTCTACGTATAGTTCCAAAGTTAATCTCAAGGGGAAAAAACTTAAAGATTCCGTTGTGACATCAAAAGAATATGCTGTGGAGTCTTCAAAGAAGAGTCCCACAGATTTCGTTTGGAATTTTAAAGCTGATAAAAAAGGCGAATTAAATAAAAGTTATTTGACGGTGCAATATCAAGGAAAAAACTACCCTACCTTCTATGAGTTATATCGAGCTTATGCCAATGAGCTATCTGCCAGATTTACGGGGGTGTTGACTAAAGATGGGCAAGTGATACTAGGAGAGATGCTCTATAGTCGCTGGTTTGAAGCTCTTCTTGGAGAAAACTCGTTTTCCTTTCAAAGGTGGGGATTTGCTGGAAAATATTTTAATTCAATTAATAAATTAAAGGTGACAGATACCACTAGTGAGCCCTTGGCGGTAATGACCCTAGATTTGAAATACCGTTTTACTCCTGGGGTTTGGACACGAGACGAAACGACGGGATTGATGTTGTCCTACCAAAATATCAATTTTGGAACATTTAAGGCGCCAATGTTAGGTGGCGGGTGGTTTTGGGCACGATCTATGCCCAGGGTCTTCGACAATATTATTAACTTTATTCCTTTTATGCGATATCCAAAATGGGTGGATATGGAAATAATTTACTATTTTAACTCGTTGAATTCTAACATGACGCTCAACTCACCTCTGAGTGTCAACTTTCATGGCCAAATACTATGGAGCAAAAGCATTTTTGGAGAGGCTGGATTCGGACTTAAACGGTACGCATTCCTTGATAAAGAATTAAATCAAAAAGCAGAATTAAATACTTTTTATGGAACAGTAGGACTCGGAATTAAGTTCTAAGTAAATTGGGTCAGTTTTTTTTGAAGGTCCTTAAGAAGTTTCTTGATTTCTAACATTCGATTGTCATCTGGATTGGGCTTCCCATCATATTTTTTAGCGACGTCATTCCAAAAAGAAAGTGCTGTGGTCATGTCCTTTTGAATATGGGTCCATTTTTCTTCAGAACTTGAAATTTCAAAAACGAATTTTGGCTTTGATTTCGCTTTTTTTGATCTCTTAAGATTTTTTTTCAATGGTTCTTTCAAGGTAACTGCATCCTGTATGATAGCTTGTATAATAAAAATTAAATAGTATCTAAATCCAACAAAAAAACAACAATTTGACAAGAAAATATTTGATAATAATTATTATTCCTATAAGTTTGTTTTTTTATTCATTTACCAAAAGAAGGTTATATATGTCTCAAGAAATTATATACACAATGAAAGGGGTTTCCAAAGTTTATCCCCCTAATAGATATGTTTTAAAAAATATCTATTTATCTTACTTTTATGGAGCTAAAATCGGGGTTTTAGGTCTGAACGGCTCAGGAAAATCAACATTGCTTAAAATAATGGCCGGAGTTGACAAAGATTTTTTAGGAGAAGCCTTTCCTGCTAAAAAAATGCGAGTAGGTTACCTCGAACAAGAGCCTAAATTAGACGAAAAGTTAACAGTTAAAGAAAATATTTTTTCAGGAATGGGCGAATTACCAAAAATCATGAAAGACTATAATGAAATTTCTGAAAAATTTAATGATCCTGATTTAGATCCTGATCTTATGAATGATCTCATCGAGAGGCAAGGCCAGCTTCAGGAAAAAATAGAAGCCCTTGGTGGCTGGGAAGTAGATCAAAAAATTGAATTAGCTATGGATGCGCTTAGGTGTCCAGATGGGGAATCCTCTGTCGTTCATTTGTCAGGTGGGGAAAAAAGAAGGGTGGCTCTTTGTCGCTTACTGATGAGCGAGCCCGATATTCTTCTTTTAGATGAGCCTACCAATCATTTAGATGCAGAAAGCGTTGCTTGGCTTGAACAATATTTACACCAATTTCCTGGTACTGTGATAGCGGTGACCCATGATAGGTATTTTTTAGACAATGTCGCAGGATGGATTCTTGAGCTGGATCGAGGCGAAGGGATTCCCTTTAAAGGAAATTATAGTTCTTGGCTTGAACAGAAAGAAAAAAGATCTCTCCAGGAGCAAAAGGATCAAAATAGAAGACAAAAAACTTTAGAGAAAGAATTAGAATGGGTTCGATTGAATCCAAAGGCGCGTCAGGCAAAATCAAAAGCCAGACTTTCTTCCTATGAGAATTTGCTTAAAGAAGCGACGCCGGATAAAATTTCAGAAATGCAAATTTATATTCCGCCAGGACCACGACTGGGCGAAATCGTTATTGAAGCTAAAGAAGTAAGGAAAGCATTTGGATCAAAAATATTATTCGACAATGTGAATTTCACCATTCCAAGAGGTTCTATTGTCGGAGTCATTGGACCAAATGGGGTAGGGAAATCCACCCTGTTTAAAATGATTATCGGTGCAGAGAAGCCCGACTCTGGCCTTTTTAAAGTGGGTGAGACTGTAAAGATGTCCTATGTTGATCAAACACGAGAGACGCTCGATCCAAACAAATCTGTGTGGGAGGAGATTTCTGGGGGGAATGAAGTCATTAAGTTGGGGATCCGAGAAGTTAATTCCAGAGCTTATGTTTCCTGGTTTAATTTTTCAGGTTCAGATCAAGAAAAAAAAGTGGGGACGTTATCGGGAGGGGAGAGAAACCGAGTAAATATGGCTAAGATTCTCAAACAGGGAGCCAACTTGTTGCTCCTAGATGAGCCAACAAATGATCTCGATGTCAATACCATGAGAGCTTTAGAAGATGCCTTGCTGGATTTTGGAGGGTCTGCCGTAATTATTTCCCACGACCGCTGGTTTCTAGATAGAATTTGCACTCATATTATTGCCTTTGAAGGGGACTCTCAAGTGAGCTTTTTTAACGGGAACTTTACAGATTATGAAGAGGACCGGAAGAAGAAACTTGGAGACATTACTCCCCACAGAGTCCGCTTTAGATCTATTTGATAGATTTTAATAGATTCATTGGAGTAGCCTTTGTTCTAAGGAGAAATCTCTGGTTCAAAGGCGCAAACTAGGCTAAAAATTTTTTGTGCAATCACTTGTTTTTTTTAAATACGAGATTTAGATTTTCAAAATGAGTTTTCAGATCGATAAAATCCTGATTGGATCCAGAGGAATGATCAGGATGCATTTTAAAGCATAATTTTTTAAAAGATTTTTTAAGTTCTTCCAAAGAATAATCTTCTAACAAAAACTCACAGTGCCTTTTAAAAAATAAAAGGGATTCTTTCTGTTTTTCTGACAATTGATGAGCTGGTCCTTGGGTACGTACTTTGACCTTTCTTTGCCCTATCAGGCCTTTAAAATAGGGATTACTGTTTTTTGTTTTGAAGAAAAAGGCCCCCTTATTTAAAGTGGAATAACTTTGTCTAAGAAAGATCTGATTCATTTCAAAATGGGTCTGATTGGCATTGCAGATCCCTTTTTTATGCTGTTCAAAATCTTGATGGAAGGACGATTTTAAGTTTATTTCCTTTAAAACTTCAGCAAAAGTCTTATTGTTCATGCTTAGGGAATCGGTAAATTTATCCTTTTTTAAAGGCCAGATTAAGCGTTTTTCAAAGAAAATGAAAAAGAGTTCATTTTTTTTTGGACAAACAAGAATTGTTTGTTCACACTGTGTTCATACGTCATATAACAAATTTAACGAAAGGACTATGACAATGGCAAAGAAAGCAACAAAAGCTACTGCAAAAAAAGCAGTAAAAGCGACAAAGAAAGCGGCTCCTAAGGCAACTAAGAAAGCAGCGGCTCTTAAGGCAACGGCTAAGGCCGCAGCTCCTAAGGCAACTAAGAAAGCAGCGGCTCCTAAAGCAAAAAGAAAACCAAACCCCGCATTATTACAGAAGTTAACTCCAAGTGAGGCTTTAGCTGCAGTTGTTGGTGCTTCTCCACTTCCAAGATCTCAAGCATTAAAAAAAGTATGGGATTATATTAAAAAGAACAATTTACAAGATTCTGTTAATAGAAGAAAAATCAATTCTGATGATAAATTAAAAACATTATTTGGTAAACCTTCAGTTGGAATGCTTGAAATTGGTGGAATTTTAGCTAAACACTTGAAATAAGCTTAAGACAGATAATTAGGGGTGTCGGCAATGCCCACCCTGACTTCAGTAGTTTTTGTTTCAATATAGCCCAAAACCACACTGGTTTTGGGTTTTTTTATAAGGAAATGATTTGTGAGTAACTCACCGTTAAGTTTAGAAGAAATAAAAAAAATGAAAAAAGTATGTAAGATGGCTGCTGAGACCTTAATATACGTTGAAAGGTTTGTGAAGCCAGGTGTGAGTCTGAATGAATTAGATAAAATTGTCTATGATTTTACCTTATCTCAAAACGCAGTTCCTGCAACACTCGGCTATCATGGCTATCCCAAATCAATTTGTACCAGTATAAATCATGTTGTTTGCCATGGAGTTCCTAATGACTATCTTCTTAAAGAGGGAGATATCGTCAATATTGATGTGACCACCAAATTTGATGGATTTTTTGGAGACACGTCGAAAACTTTTGCAGTCGGAAAAATTTCTGAAGAGGCGCAACGGCTTGTTCAGACAGCAAAAGAAGCCATGGAAGTTGGAATTAAAGCGATCACTCCTTATGGAACCACTGGTGATATTGGATTTGAAATAAATAAATTTGTGACTCGAAAAGGCTATTCTACAGTTAAAGAAATTGGGGGACATGGAATTGGTAGGAAATTTCATCAAGAGCCATTTGTGGCTTCTATTGGGAAAAAAGGCAAAGGAGAAAAGCTAGTTCCAAATTATTGTTTGACAGTTGAGCCTATGATCAACGAAGGTACTGATGAAATCAGTGAATACCCCATTCCTGGCTCATCGCACAGTCAGTACGAGACCAAAGATGGAAAGTTGTCAGCTCAGTTTGAGCATACTGTTTTAATCACTGAATCAGGATACGAAGTTTTAACTTTACCTTAAATATATAAAGGAGATAAAATGACCCTTACTTCAACAGGAAAAAATATGAAGAATGTTAAAAATATAAAGAATGTAAAAAATGTAGTTAAGAGAGATTATAGAGTCTGTCAATTGGCTATGGAAAACCCTGCTCATTTTGAAAAAATGGCGAAATGGGGACGAGAAGAAATCAATATTGCGGAAACAGAAATGCCAGGGCTTATGGCCTTACGCAAAGAGTATGGCAAGCAACAACCATTAAAGGGTGCTCTTATAACAGGATCACTTCATATGACGATCCAAACTGCCGTTCTGATTGAAACTTTAATATGCTTGGGAGCTAAAGTGAGATGGTCTTCCTGCAATATTTTTTCAACTCAGGATCATGCCGCCGTAGCTATGGCGGCCGCAGGGGTACCCGTTTATGCTTGGAAGGGTGAAACAGAAGAAGAGTATAACTGGTGTATTGAAAAAACAATTGAGGGTTGGGGGAGCGAAGGCTTTAACATGATCTTGGATGATGGAGGTGACTTAACCAATATGATGCATGATTCAAAATATGCCAAGTTACTTAAGAAGGTTATTGGTGTTTCTGAAGAAACAACTACGGGGGTTCATAATTTAGAAAAAATGTTGCTCCTTGGTAAGTTAAAAATCCCAGCAATCAATGTAAATGACTCCGTTACAAAGTCTAAATTTGATAACCTCTATGGATGTCGTGAGTCCTTAGCTGATGGTATTAAAAGAGCTACAGATACCATGGTTGCTGGAAAAACTGTAGTCGTTGCGGGATTTGGAGACGTTGGAAAAGGGAGCGCTCATTCCCTTCGTGGTTTCGGAGCCAGAGTATTGGTCACAGAAATTGATCCGATCTGTGCTCTTCAGGCAGCGATGGAAGGGTTTGAAGTCACAACTATGGATGAGGCTGTTAAAGAGGCTAATATTTTTGTAACGGCAACAGGTTGTTGTGATATCATTACTGAAAAACATTTCACCAACATGAAAAATAATTCCATCGTTTGCAATATTGGTCATTTTGATATTGAAATTGACATGGCTTGGTTAAATAAAAATTCTCGGATGAGAGAAGTTAAACCCCAAGTAGATATTCATACACTCAAAAACGGAAAACAAATAATAATTTTAGCTAAAGGCCGGCTTGTAAATCTTGGCTGTGCATCTGGACATCCAAGTTTTGTTATGAGTAACTCCTTTACAAATCAGGTTCTCGCACAGATGGAGTTATTTGGGAATCGGGACAAGTACCAAGAAGTTGGGGTTTATCGATTGCCCAAACATCTTGATGAAAAGGTAGCTGCTTTGCATTTAGATAAACTGGGAGTTAAGTTAACAAAGCTTTCAGGAAAACAATCTAAATATTTAGGTATGTCTGTCGACGGCCCCTACAAACCTGATCACTATAGATACTAAAACCAAGTTCAGGGGTTTCGCCTATGCCTCGACTCTTTGTTCTCGTTGGGCGGAACTCCCTGCAAATTGGTATAGAACTTAAATATTGGGGTTGATAAAGCCCATATAAAATTTTAATTCTCCAATGCTTTCCCTGATGTCATCGAGAGCACGGTGTTGGTTTTTCTTTTTGTATTCTTTACGAAATTTATTTACAAACATGATTTTCCATGAGGACACATCTAACATACGGTAGTGGAGTCTAGAGGAAAAGTCTTTAAAATATTTATCAATAAATAATCTGTCTTGAGCTATCGAGTTTCCTGCGATAATGGGTTTATCTTTTGGGTCTGGAAAAAACTGAGTAATTAAATTCGCTAATTCCTTCTCGACGATCTTTGGTTCTTTTCCAAATGGGATTTTCTGAATGAGTCCACTTTCTTTATGATGGGATTTATTCCACTCATCCATATTATCAATATAGATCTGTGGTTGTTTGACCACAGATTCATAGGTTGAAATTTCTTTAAAATTATAGTCCGTAATGACAGCAGCGACTTCGATAATTACCTCTTTGTTAATATCAAGACCTGTCATTTCCATATCTAGCCAATATAAAAGGGACATACTTAGTCTTTCTTCTTTGCGGATGAAATGGCATATTCACTTTTAAATCTCTCTGCAGCCTCTTGAACTGCTTTCTTGACGGCGACTTGATCTATACTCTTTCCATCCTCTGAGGAGAGAGTCATTGAGCCAATACTGATATCACAAGTTTTAACTCCAGGAATTGCACAGACAGTAGATCTGATGGCTTTTTTACATGCACCACAATGCATTCCAGAAACTTCATATTGATATGTTTCAGCCAGACTGAAAGTATTGATTAAGAGAAATAAGCATAAAATTTTCATAAGTCTACCCTTCTTGAATCTCTTGAAATACCTATCAAAGAAATGATTATAAGACTAGTTATTTTAGTCAACTCATCACTAGTTAAACACATCTCAATTTGAGACATTCATCTAATGGCCATTATAAAGAATAGGCTCTAGGAAAAGTGGATTCATTCTTGAATTCTAAAATCGCATGATGAATAAAAAGCAAAAACCATTATTAAATCTAAATAATGAGGGTTTGATTAGTCTTTTAAAGAATATTTGGATTAAATGCTTCTTGGTGTTTACATTTTTTGTCCCGGCAGTAAACTCCCAGGGCTATTTTCCAGCTGAATTGTCAAATTATCAGCATGGTTCAACTTCACCTTCGAGCTCAGGAATTCCAGCAATGTCATCGTATCAAGTGGGACTACCTAATCAAAACCATTTCGTTGATGGTGTTATGGTAGATCAAAATATATCTTTATATTTTAAAGCCCTTAATGAGTTAAGACTAAGTACAAGTAATGGAAAGTTACTTTCATTACCAAAAGATACGGTCTTTGAAATGAATCTCCCCATGGATGAACTTTTAAGAAAATACCAAGGTAGTCAAGATCAATTAATGGTTGATCGTTCAATCAGAGAAATACTTTCCAATTTGCCCACAAATGATTTCTTTGAAAAGAAATCAAATAAAATAAAGATTAAAGAATCATCGGATAAGGAAATAGAGGGGAAGGAGGTTGAGGCCACCTTTAAAAAAGCAGATATTAAAAATCTAAAATTGCAGGAAATTGATGCTATACCTTTAGGCCTTAAATCAGATACAGCCAGACAAAATACAGAAGGACAGGGAATACCTATACCATCAACCAATTGTAAAACCTGCTCTGGGGCCAAAGACGGAACGCCCATTCAAGATAGTAGTTTAGAAATTCGTAAGTGGTTTGCTCCGCAGCAAATAAATGGGCTTTTTGAAAATTCTCAAGATGGTTTTTTAAAAGAGTATAAAGGAAAAATGGACAAAGCCATAAGGATTGCAATGGAGAATACAAAGGGAAGAATCGGTGGCGAGAACTCTTTAAAAAGATGTTATATGTACGTCAAAGATGCCTTACTTAACGCTTTGGTGACAAACCCTAAATTAAGTGGAGGCTATGCAAAGAATGCTTCTGCTCAATTGGAGAAACAAGGTTTTGTTAATCTATTAGATCCTAGTCAATTAAAAGGTACTTATCTAGAAAACAAAAATTTAAGCCAATTAATAACAAATCCTAATTTAGCTCCTAAAAGAGCTATCCTGGTTTACGATCCTACGGATCCTGACAGAATGGTTCGAAGGTGTGAAACAAATTCGAAAACAAAAAGAAGAAGATGTTATTGGGATCAGGATGCTGGACACATTGAAATTAAAACAGCTGAATCTGGGAAGGGTGGTTTTGTGAGCGATTATTATAGTGATAAATCAAGAATTGGCGACCCCCCAAAAAACAACGAAAATTTGATGGCTAACAAGGATCGAAAATTAGTTGGTGTCTATTATAAAATTGATTGATTAAAGAGCAATGTGTTGGACATCACGGTTAAACCAGTCTTCTTTGTTATGGTAAACGAGATTAATTTTTTGAGAGATAGGTGTTCCTTTAAAGCATTCACTATAGGTTTTTAGCCAGTATTCAATGGATTCATTATCAAAAGAGGCTTTCTTTAAATCATTTAAATATTTGTCGGCAAAAATAAGAGTCGAAGTGTATTTTGTTGAAAACTTATTTGCGACAAGGAACTGGTCAAGAATAAATAAACCTGGTTTCCAACAACCGCTTCTAAATATGTTTAAGATAAGGTCAACGTCATTGTCAGCCAAATCATAAATAACAAAATCTTTTTTAAGTTGATCAAAACTGAGTTCATTAAATTTCAAAACTAAAGGAGATAACATTTTATAGTTTTCATTCTGGCTCCAAAAAAACAAACAATTTATTAAAATTTGATTGAAATTGGCATTTTTTGAGGAGTCAGGAGCCCTTGTGATTAAATCAAGTAGTTCTTTGAGGCAGGTGAAGTTTGTAATATTTAGCTCTAAACATTTAATCAAGAGTTTTACATTTGTTCTATTGCTTTTTAAATACTCTTTAAAGTAAAAATATTCTTTAAAAGACTGGAATCCGTAGGGTAAGTTGGTCAAAAAATCAAGAAGAAAACCTAAAAGAAGCCCTACCAAAAGAGTAGATATTTTGATTTTAATAGAGATAGAATTTCCGAAGAGAGAATAACAAAGACCTAGTAAAGAGAAGAAAAATAAGGGAAGGATGTAGAGTCTCCTTTTTAGTTGAATTTTAAGATTGAGAGGATATGAAAAGGTGGTGATGAAAGAAAATAAGGCTAATAGATACAGCCCATAGTTCTGATTTGTGAGCGAGTAAATTAATATTGAATTTACTACTAATAGTGAAACGGTTCCGATCTTGGCAACCAGAGTTGAGAATTTATTTTCCAGGATAAAATAGAAAAGCGTACTAAATATGATAATCATTTATTCTCCTAACATAAACTCATAAAATATTACTAAAAAAGCCATCGTCAGTTCTAATAAAGCACAGAATCAGGTAATCCCAGCCGGCTGCTAATGACTTTCACAATTTCACTTGCCGTTTCTTCAAGTGCCCGGTCCGTCACATTAAAAACAGGCCATCTTTTATTCTTTTTAAACACGTCAGTAGCAAAATCTATTTCCCTAGATATATGTGAAAGAGAAGCGTATTCTCCACCAGTGTCTTGGCCAAACTTTTCTAATCTTTTTTTACGAATTCTTTGCAGAGAGTCTATATCAATAATTAATCCAACAATGCGACGTTGATCTATTTTCAAAATTTCCTCAGGTAAGGTGGTATTTAGTACCATAGGTATATTGGCGACCTTCCAACCCTTATGACTTAGAAAAATACTCAAAGGAGTTTTGCTGGTGCGACTAATTCCGACCAAGATGATATCCGCTTTATCAAGGTCGTTGAGTGTTTTACCATCATCATGTTTGACGGTGTACTCAATGGCTTCAATTCGCTTAAAATAACTTTCATCTACGGCTCGCAGGGCGCCGACATTGGATTTGGAAATGACTCCGAAGTAGGTATCCAACGTGGATAGTAAAGGCCCTAATAAATCAAAGGAAAGAAGTCCTTTCTCCAAGCTTTTCTCTTGAATCTTAGCTCTCATTGACGGAGAGACGACTGTGTAAATGATCATTCCTTGAACCAGAGCGCACTCTTCAATAATATTATCAATATAATGTTCGGTTCTTACATTTTTATTTCTAACAATATGAATATCGCTTTGCTGATATTGAACCAGCGCTGCTCGAATCATGGTAGCAGCAGTTTCTCCCGTGCCATCTGAAATAATAAAAATACTACATTTTTTTATTTCCATTAAACTAATCCATTACGAATTTCTTTAATGATTTTTTCAAGCCTAAGGCTAAGCCAAGGTTCAGCCTGTTTGGTGATAAAACAGAACAGAGTATTTTGATTCACTTTGTAGAAAACAGTAGTAAAGTCTGAATCAACAAGTATGTTCAAACCTAACTTATCTAAGGGGCTTCCCTTTATTTTATAAATTTTAAAATCATCAAAATGAGGAAGTTTGATTTGTTTTGTGTTAATTTCATCATGAGCAATTATTTTTTTAAAAATAAAACTTTTTTCAAGGTGCCAAAAGATATTTTCCAAGTTTATTGATGTTTGTAAGTTCGATGTTGAAGAAGTTGATACGAGCAATAGGCCGATTTCAAAATATTCTGATAATCTTAGAAAGAGATAATTTATCTTTTCTTTCTCTTGGGTTGGGAGAAACCAAGAAAGGCCCCTAATTTGACCTTCATTATCCAAATAAGAAAAAGAATTTTTTTCATCTTGAAAAGAGTTCATCGTTTCTTGTTTGATATCAAAAATCTGATCAATTATTCTTACAGTTCTATCCATGCATATAGAATCACTTAGGAAGAGGCTAGTTTTCAAGAACTATAGACAAATCCTCTTCAGAGCTAAACAAACGCCAAGATTCAACAAACTGGTTCATACCTAAGTTAGACGGCAAAAAAATCCTTAATGAGGGTTTTTTCAAATCAAGGTAGAGCTTGAAAATTTTTTGACACCAAAGAGTCGAGTCCTGTTCGTATCCTACCATTACCGTCCATCGATTTGGAAATGGCTTAGAGCTTGAAATCATTATCACATCACCTGGGAAAGGAAGATTTTCATAGCGTGGCAATTCAGTTTCATCTAAAATGGTATTTAATTTGGAATCTAAGAGATATTTATTTTTTCGCAAAGTTTTCCCAATAAGAAAATTATTATACCAATCTAGTTGAATCGCCATGACTGAATTTGAAAAATCAGGAATGATCCAAAGATCAGCTCCTGAATTAAGTGCTTGGTTTGAAGAAAGAACTATAACAGCCATTCTTCTCTGCTGATTTGATCAAGAATACCATTAATAAAACTTGCTGATTCCGTGGATCCATATTTTTTGGCAATTTCTACAGCTTCATTAATTATAATTTTTGAAGACAATTGTTCTGGACTAATTTTCATTTCAAAAATAGCAATTCGAATAATATTTCTGTCAACAATAGCCATTCTTTCAACTTTCCAGTTTCTACTCACAGAAGAGAGTTTTTCATCTATCCTTAATTTATTTTCATTTACAAATTTTATTATTTTCTCAGCATACTCTCTGGTTTCTTGAGAAAAATTATTTTCAAATACATGTAAAAAAATCGATGTTGAAATTTGTGGAGAAAATTCAGCCTGAAATAAGAGCTGGAGTGCAAGCTCTCTGGCCTGTCGGCGTTCCATATTCATAAACTGGCTTTCGTGAGGGGATTATTAAATGCAGTCAAAGGAAGCTGGGCTTGTGTGGTGTCAACAAAATCAGTTAATTCGGCATCTTCCAGTGTTTCAACAAACTCTTGAACATCTTTAAATGTTCGATAGACACTAGCGAACCGAACATAGGCCACATCATCAAGTTGTTTTAATTCTACCATTACTTTTTTGCCAATAATTTGGGAAGAAATTTCATTTTCACTTCGGTTAATGACCCAGGCGGAGATTCTTTCGACTACAGATTCCAGTTGGGTTAAGCTCACAGGCCTTTTTTGGCAGGCAGCCTGCAGACCGCGCAGAATTTTTTCTTTACTGAAAGCTTCCCTTCTGCCATCTTTTTTGACAATCATAGGGAAATTAAGAAGCAAAGTTTCAACGGTCGTAAAACGAGCCTTGCATTCAAGACATTCACGACGCCGCCTAATGGAGCCATCTTTTTGGACGCGCGTATCTAAAACTCTATCATCATTATGTCCACAATAAGGGCATTTCATGCACCATTTTATATCAAATCAAATTAAATAAAGCGAAAGAAAAATAGATAAAATGTGCTGAATTTCTAAAAATGCTCCGAGTCAAAATAATAAAAATGCTGGGAAATTTCAAGATTTTGATTATCAAAGACAAACGAGTCACTTATATTCATCAGGAACGGGGGGCTTGGAAGCTGGGAACAATTCATGATTTTTTTTAAGAATTTGACTTCTATTTTTTTACTTATATTGATATTTTTTTATCATACGGCTTTGG
>WBZM01000262.1_pt1 | contig 83422 bp, 80 predicted proteins | sample 5204271 | NCBI WGS metagenome assembly WBZM01 (sample SAMN12344346, study PRJNA552823) | activated sludge metagenome | biome: Activated sludge suspended growth; feature: Nitrification reactor; material: Wastewater; isolation source: activated sludge from nitrification reactor of wastewater... | reverse complement strand
ACTGGACCGGCTGGACAAGGCGGTTGCCACCGCCGAGCAGGCCGGTGCCTCGGAGATCATGTACGTTCTCGGGTCGACCCCGGAGTGGGCCGCCTCCTACATCCGCCCCGACACGTACTACTACGGCGGCGGCACGGCATCCGAACCCGCGAAGTTGTCCTACTGGCGCGACTGGATCCGAGCGGTGGCGACCCGCTACAAGGGCCGGATCACCAGCTACCAGATCTGGAACGAGGCCAACCTCGCGTCCTTCTTCGCCCCGGAACGTCCGGAGCATTGGAAGCGCATGGCACTGCTGACCGACATCGCCGCCGACGAGATCCGCGCCATCGACCGCCGGGCCGCGATCGTCAGCGCCTCCAGCACGGTGATCCAGGGGAAGAAGTTCGCGTCCGAGAGCTTCTTCTACCGGTACCTGCGCTCTGTCGCCAAACGCAAGGTCAAGCTCGATGCGATCAGCGTGCACCTGTACCCCTGGACCACCAAGGGGCCCGGCGGGGGCACTCCGGCCGAGCGCCTGGAGGGTCTCGAGATGGCGCGTGAGGTCGTCGACAAGGTCGGGCTGTCCAAGGTGCCGATCTGGGACACCGAGGTCAACTACGGCAACCGGCGCGACAACGGCCACCCCGAGGAGGTCTTCGGCCCCAAGGTCGGCTCGGCCTACCTGGCCCGAACCTACATCGACAGTCTGCGCTACGACGTGACCAAGGTCTTCTGGTACGCGTGGGAGTCGCAGGTCATGGGCATCAGCACCACCCAGGAGGCGTCGGGCACCGTGCTGAAGCCCGGGATCGCGTTCTTCACCCTCGAGGACTGGCTCAACGGCGCCAAGTGGGGCACCTGCTCCGACCAGCGGGTCACGGTCTGCTCCCTCAAGCGCTCCGGCGAGCGGCAGTACGTGCTGTTCGCGCCACTGGGCAAGAAGCGCACGGTGAAGGTTCCGCGTGCCCAGTTCGATGTCCGTTCCGTGTGCACGCTCGACGGTGAGTGTGAGCGCATCGCAGGTAGGCAGGTCCGGGTCACGCAAGCCCCGGTCCTGCTCGTTCCGTAGGTTCTTCGTATGGGAGGCGAACCGATGAGGTGGATGGCGCTGCCTGTGGCCGTAGGCCTACTGGCCATGCCCGCGACAGCTTCGGCCAAGACGATCGGCCCGGAGCAGTTCGGCCTGCACGTGCAGTCGTTGGGAGCCGGGGCGACGCCGTCGGTCTCCGTCAGCGCTGTGCGGCTGTGGGACTCCGGCGTGCGGTGGGACCAGATCGAGACCAGCAAAGGCGTCTACAACTGGGCCGCACTCGACCGGGCGGTGTCCGCGGCGGAACGCGCCGGGGCCGAGGAGATCCTCTATGTGCTCGGGTCCACCCCGAAGTGGGCGGCCAGCAAGTTCTCCAGCGTCGACCTGTACGGCCCGGGGACCGCGAGCCTGCCGAAGAAGACGTCCTACTACCTCAAGTACGCCAAGGCCGTGGCCCAGCGCTACAAGGGCAGGATCACCAGCTACCAGATCTGGAACGAGGCCAACACCCGCAGCTTCTACAACGGCGGCACCTACGACGGCTGGATCAAGCTCGCCGCCTTGACCAAGGACGCCTCGAAGGCCATCCGCAAGATCGACAAGCGCGCGGATGTCGTCGCAGCATCCAGCACGGTCATCCCCACCCCGAAGTTCCAGACAGAGAGTTTCTTCTTCCGCTACCTGCGGGAACTGAAGCGCCAGAAGGCCAAGGTCGACGCGATCAGCGTGCATCTGTACCCGGTGAACCCGAAACAGGGTCCGGACTCCCGCGTGGAGAGCATCGCCGCGGTCCGCAAGGTCATGCGCAAGGTCGGGCTGAACAAACCTCTGTGGGACACCGAGGTCAGTTACGGCGACCGGCGCAACCCGGCAAACCAGGTGGTGCCCAAGCCGAAGAAGGCTGCCGCCTACGTGGCCCGCACCTACCTCGACTCCGCGCGGTACGGGATCGCCAGGACCTTCTGGTACGGCTGGGACATCAACGTCCTCGGGATCACCATGAGCAACCCTGACGGCTCCCCCACCCGTGCCGGCCAGGCGTTCCTGACCACCCGGGAGTGGCTCACCGCCGGTTCCTGGAAGGGCTGCAAGGACGCCCGCGGCGTGACCACCTGCACCGTGGGTGCCACGAAGATCGTCTACGCCGCCAAGTCCACCTCGCTGAAGCGTCCTGCCGGGGTCACGACGGTCACGACGCTCACCGGTGCCTCGAAGGCGGCCGACACAGCGATCAAGGTGGGCACCTCACCCATCCGCCTGTCGTGACGGAGCCTGCGGCGGACACTTGCGGTTGGGGGCACGCCTCTGCCAACCGCACATGGTCGCATCAGAGCGTGCAAATGCCGCTATCCAGGCGCCTTGCCGACCATTTGGGGTCGGCACGAGCGATCTTCGGCGGTCCGCCAACCGCAAGTGTCCGCTGGTGGGCCCCGCCCACCCGTTCCGTACGGTCGGTGCGGTGAAGGTCGCGCTGCTGGGCACCCGTGGGATCCCGGCGCTGCACGGGGGGTTCGAGACGGCGGTGCAGTTCATCGGACCCGGATTGGCGCGGCGCGGGTGGGATGTCACCGTCTACTGCCGCAACCCCGGCCAGAAACTGCGGGAGTACGAGGGCACCCGATTGGTGAACCTGCCCGCCCTGCGCATGAAGACCGCGGAGACGCTGAGCCATACGGCTCTGTCCGCGGGACACGCCCTGTTCCAGGACCTCGATGTGGCGATCGTGTTCAACAGTGGCAACGCCCCCTTCGTCACGCCGCTCAAGCTGCGCGGACTGCCGGTGGCCGTGCACATCGATGGACTCGAGGCGCAGCGCGCCAAGTGGGAGGGCGCCGGCGCGAAGTACTACGCGTGGGCGGAGCGCTCCTCGGTCAAACACGCGGATGCGATCATCGCCGACGCCCGCGCGATCGGTGACTACGTGCGCGACAGATACGGCCGCGACAGCGTCTACCTCCCCTATGGCGCGCCTCTCGTGGATCCGCCCACCCCCCGGCTGGCGGAGCTGGGCCTGCAGGCGCAGGGCTACCACCTGAGCGTGGCCCGGTTCGAGCCCGAGAACCACGTGGTGGAGATCGTGCGCGGCTACCAGCGGTCGAAGGCCGCCCTTCCGCTGGTCGTGGTGGGGGCCGCGAGCTACTCGCACGAGTACGCAGAGGCCGTGGCCGACGCGGCCCGCGGTGACCAGCGGATCCGGCTGCTCGGCGCGATCTGGGACCAGGAACTGCTCGACCAGCTCTACGTGGGGTCCCGCAGCCTGCTGCACGGCCACTCTGTGGGAGGGACGAACCCCTCGTTGCTGCGGGCCATGGGAGCCGGAACCCGGATCACGGCGTACGACTGCGTCTTCAACCGCGAGGTCACCGACGGCCACGCCCGGTGGTTCCACGACGAGGCCGGGGTCGGTACAGCCGTAGAACTGGACGAGTCGGCGCCCGACGAGCGGGGAGCCGCGGTGAGACGGCGCGCTGAGACCGCCTACGTGTGGGAGGACGTGATCGACGGCTACGCGGCCTTGTGCGAGAGACTGGCGCGGTGATCGGACTCGCCGCCGCCGTGGGCGCACTCCTGATCGGAGTCGGACCGGGTCAGCCGATCGGTCCCGAGGCCTTCGGCCAGCACGTGGCCGGTCTGGCGACCGCCGCGCCCACCTCCCTGACGCTCACCTCCGTGCGGCTGTGGGACACCGGAGTGCGCTGGGACGAGATCGAGAAGACGCGGGACCGCTACGACTGGGCCACCCTCGATGCCGCCGTGGCCAACGCCGAGACCGCCGGCGCCACGGACATCCTCTACGTCCTCGGCTCAACTCCGCGTTGGGCGTCTCGCAGCCCAGATCTTCCCGGCCTGTACGGGCCAGGAAGCACGGCGCTGCCCGCCGATCCGGAGGACTACCTCGACTTCCTGCGGGAGGTTGCCTCCCGGTACAAGGGCAGGATCACCGGCTACCAGGTGTGGAACGAGGCCAACACCCGCAGCTTCTATGAAGGCGACTGGACCAAACTCGCGCAGTTGACGCGCAGGGCCTACGACACCGTGAAGATCACCGACCCTTCCGCGCTGGTCGTCGCCGCCTCCAGCACCGTGATCCCGGATCCGGCCTTCTACGACGAGAGCTTCTTCTTCCGCTACGCCCGCGCCCTGCACCGCGCCGGCGACCCGGTCGACGCCATGGCGGTGCATCTGTATCCGGTCGACACGACCAAAGGTCCCGATGCGCGGGCGGAGTCGATCCGTGCCGCCCAACGGGTGCTCAACAAACTCGGCGTGAACCGTCCGCTGTGGGACACCGAGGTGAACTACGGCGACCGGCGGGCAGGCCTTCCCCAGGTGGTGCCGGAACCGCAGACCGCGGCCACCTACGTCGCGCGGACGTACCTCGACTCCGCCACCCTGGGCATCGCGCGGACCTACTGGTACGGCTGGGACCTGAGCGTGCTGGGGATCGACATGGTCGACGCCAACGGGATCACGCCGGCGGGCACCGCGTTCGTGACGGTGCGGGGGTGGCTGACCGGGGCGCGGCCGGCGGGGTGCTGGGACGCCGGCGGCATACGCCGCTGCGCGTTCACCGCGGCGAACGGAAGCGCATTCACCGTCGTGTGGGCCACGGGTCCGGCGGTGAGTCTGGACACCACCGACATGCAGGTGTGCCGACTCGACGGCGCGTGCGTCGACGGGGCTTCCTCCCAGGTCGTGGGCCGTAGCCCGGTCCTGCTCAAGGCGATGTGACGTGGGTCGGTGAGCGTTCCGGGACAAGGACCAATACAGTCCAGCCCTCCGGGGCGATGTCCACTGCGCACAGACCGCCCGGCGCATGCAAGCACTCCGCGAAGGCTCTAAGGTCACCTTCTGGTATCGCCGGACCCGCTCCCGGCAGTCGTGCGCCTAGGGTCAATGCCGGCACACACGCGACCAGAGCCAGACCATAGGGCCAGCGAACCCTGGTGGTTCCGAGCGCGCGGACCAACACCAGCAGGCACGCCGCGACACCGAGTGCGAAATATCGCCAGTGGGCTTGCGGATCGAACATCCAGCGGCTTCCCACTGCACCGGTCGGGGACAGGATCGCAAGAACGGCCCACAAGGATGCGACGAACAGCCAGACAGGCGAGGGGCCCCGACGGTCATTCCACGCAGCAGCAAGGACGACGAGAAGGAAGACGGTGGCGACCATGAGGACGAACCGCCCCCCGCTCGACACCACGCGTAAGGGGTACTCCCCGAAAAGCGTCCCACCACCCCATCGGTAGAGCAGAGTCTCGGGAACCTGAAGCATCCGGGCCAAAGCCCCCTCGCCAGCCGCCCGGCCGGCAGACCACCACACGGCAAGATTGCAGCACGCGGCAGCCAGCAGCAGCACGGAACGCACCGTGTTGTACGTGGTTTTCGCCGTGGCCACCGACCATACGGCCATCGGGGACAGGAGCACACCCAAGAAGCCGGTCAGTCCCGCCACCCCGACAAAGGCGAGTTCGATCACCCGCCCCACCCGAGATGTCGGGGCGGGAATCGCAAGGGTGACCAGCAGCCCCACGCCGAGCCATACCTGGATGTTCGTGAGATTGCCGTGGACCTCCCAGGCGACGGGTATCAACAGCACGAGCGCGAAAGCCACGATTTGGTACCGGTACGCACCGAACAGCGCGCGGGATCGTGACTGCAGGATGGTGGCAGCCGCCAACACAGCTACGAGCGCCGCCGCCAGGAACATGACCCGCGGCGCCCACACCACGGGCAGCTGCACCACACCCAACACCAGCAGCCGCTGGGCCAGCCACCACTGCGCGGCGTATGGCGAGAGGAGATCGAAGCCCGGGTACAGCGCCGCCGCCCAGAAGACCCGTCCGTCCTCGGCCCAGATGGTCGGTTGCCACACACCGTCGACTCGCCGCAGAACGAACAGCACCAGACCCAGCATCACGACTAACACCGAGGCCGCCCTCGGACGCGGTGGCAAGGTCGGCATGAGGCGAACACTATTCCCCGCACTCCGCGGGGTGCCGGAAACTGCGACTCTGCGTAGCCGTGACGTAACGAATCGGTCACAGAGGGTACCTCGGCTTGCCTGTGCAGGAATGGCGTCTGGCACTGTGGATAACGGTCACCGGAATAGCATTGGCGGACGTATGGCACCCGGACGGAGGACGCATGGCCCTGCAGGAAGGCTTCGGCCGCGGGTCCTCCGAATCCAGTCTGCCGGAGGCGCTGGCCCGATTCGCCCGAGTTGAGACACCCGTTCATGCGGCTGGCGCATTACGCAGCCTGATCTGGGCGGCGATGGTCGTGGATCTGGCCATGATGTCTCTGGCCATGACCGCTGGTTACCTCGCGTGGCCGGGACACAACCCGTGGCAGGCCGTCCTGGCAATCGTCTTCCTCTGGGGCACGTCGTTGGCCGCTCGCGGTGCCTACGATCCCCGCCGGATCGGCGTCGGCTCCGACGAGTTCAAGAACATCGTCACCAGCACCGTCGTCATTTTCACGCTCCTCGCCTCGCTGGCATACGCGTTCAATCTGACGGTCGGTCGGCAGTTCCTGATCGCGACGTTCCTGGCTGGGCTGGTCCTGCTGCCCCTGGGTCGGCGCATCCTGCGCTCCTGGGTGTTCTCCCGCCGTCGTGCGGGTGCGTACCTGCAGAAGACCCTGGTCGTCGGTGACGGACCGAACCGCGACGATCTCGTCGAGAGGCTCAGCCACGACCGTCGCGCCGGTTTCGAAGTGGTCAGCACCCTGGCAGGACCCCGTTCCGACGCCTCCGACCTCGACCAGTGGCTGGACCAGGTGGAGTCCACGATCCGTGACCGCGGCGTCGATGCCGTGGCGGTCACCCAGACCCCCACCGTCAACGCCGAGGTCATCCGACGGTTGTCCTGGCGGCTCGAGGGTCCCAGTGTCGACCTCCTCGTCGCCCCGACACTCGGGGACATCACCGGTCCGCGCCTCGCGGTCCGCCCAGCGGCCGGCCTTCCACTGCTCCACTTGGAGGAGCCGCGTCTCGCGGGCCCGCAGGCCATCATCAAGCGGGGCTTCGACCTGACCCTGTCAGTGCTGCTGCTGGTGGTGCTCTCGCCTGTGCTTCTCCTGACGGCCGTGGCCATCGCCGTCACCAGCCGTGGGCCCATCTTCTTCGTTCAGCAGCGGGTCGGCAAAGCCGGCAAGGTCTACCGCTTGGTCAAGTTCCGCAGCATGGTCGACGGTGCCGAGCACGCCCACGAAGAGGTGCTCGGTATCGGGCGTGCGACCGCCGATGAGTACGCGAAGGATCCCCGGATCACCCCACTCGGCCACTTCCTTCGCCGGTGGTCGCTGGACGAACTCCCGCAGTTGTTCAACGTCATCCGCGGACAGATGTCACTGGTCGGCCCCCGCCCCATGCTGGTCACGGAGTTGCCTCTGCTTGGCGACTCCGACCACCGCCGGCACATCACGATGCCGGGCATGACGGGCCTGTGGCAGGTGGCCGGGCGCAAAGAGGTCCCGTGGGACGAGCGCATGCAGATGGACCTGCGCTACGTCGAGAACTGGTCGCTGGCCATGGATCTCGTGATCATGGTCAAGACCGTGAAGGCCGTGGCGACCGGCCGCGGCGCTCACTGACGGATCCGACCCCGCAAACCGTCTCGCACACCACGGAAGATCGCGGCCGCCTTGCCCCGTCGATCCTCGTCGAACATCACGGTGAGCACAGCCCCCACAGCGGTCTTGCGGAGCGTGGCCGCGGCCCAGCCCGGGCGCCGACGCACATGCTCACGGGCCAGCAGGATCCGGTTACGGGTCATGTAATAGTGCCGCTGCGGTGGATGCCGGGTCAGTAGGACGCGCCGGGAACCCACCTCGAAACCGATCGCCTCACCGAGTCGGTGTCCCATCGGCAGATCCGCGCACACGATGTCGTACCCACGCTCACCGAGCCTCAGACAGGCCTGTGAGTCCACCGCGTCGATCACCAGCCGCTCGTCGAAGTCCCCGATCTCGCCCAACTGCGACAGGCTGAACATCGCACCCGACTGGATCACCTCACTGGTGCTCAAGAACCCGCGTCCCTCGGTCCCCCGGTAACGCACCGGCCCGGGATCACGCGGGGCCACCACGCCAGGCACGAAGCCGCGCTCGGACGCTCGACCCCATGCCGCGACCAGGTCGGGCAGGAACTGCTCGTCCAGCACGGAGTCCTGGTCGAACGTGACGACATGTGTAGCACCCACGTGGCGTGCCGCCCGTAGTCCGGCGTTGAGGGCAGCGGCTACACCCCGGTTCTGGGCACACCGTATCCACTGCGCCCACGGGCCAGGATCCATCGGCGCGACCGATCCGTCGTCCACCACGATGATCGGTCCGCTCCAACGGCTCAGGACGGTGAAGAGGTCACGGACCTGCTCAGGCGGCTCGAAGGTCGTCACCACCACCGCGACGCAGCCGGGGTCGATCCGCTCAATCACTGTCGTCCCGGATGTCGTCGACCTGTCTGCGCAGTATCGCGACCTCTTCCGCCAGCCGTCGCGTGCGTGCCTCCACCCGGCTCACCTCGTAGCTGAGTTGGACACTGACAACGAGTAACAGCACCAAGGAGATGACGAACAGCAGGTTCGCCGGGACCTCGAAGCCCAGCAGATCAGCCAAGCGCGCCAGCAGCCCCGGGAACACCGAGAACAGCAGCAGGCCCACGCACACCAGAAGCCACAACACCGCGTACTTCTCGCGCAGGATGCGGCGGCGCAGCAGCTCCACGATGAATACCGTGATACCGACCGAGGTCAGCAGCCCGAGCAGGTTCGCGCCGTTCACACCCCCACCTCCTGGGAATCACGGCCACGGCTGATGAGCAGGACCAGCACCGCAAGGAGAGCCCGGCCCAGGTACATCGTCGAGCGCACTGCTCCTGCGCTCGGCTCCCCGTGCAGGCGAGGGCGCATGGTCACTGGGACACCCGTGATGCGCAGTCCGGAACGGGAAGCCAGCACCAGCGACTCGACGGTGTCCCCGAGGTACTCCGCTGGGTAGTGCCGTGCGAACAACGCGATCGCGCGGCGATCCGCCGCCCGGAACCCCGATGTGGTGTCCGAGAGCCGGGTTCCGACCAGTCGGCTCACCACCGCCGCCAAGAAGCTCATCGCCCAGCGGCGTGGGCCCCGGACGTGGTACCCGTCATCGCCGAAGCGCTCACCGATCACGACGGAATGGTCCCTGAGTTCCTCCACGAGTCGCGGGATGTCGCGCGGATCGTGCTGGCCGTCGGCATCGACCTGCACGACAGCACGGGCCCCGACCTGCTCGGCGTAGACGAACGCCGTCCGCATGGCCCCACCCACACCCACGTTGAAAGGCATCGTCAGCACCACCGCACCAGCCTCCCGCGCGAGACGGCCGGTCTGGTCCGTCGAGCCGTCATCGACGACCACCACGCAGGCATCCGGCACCACGGCGCGTACGGCCGCAACGACGTCCGCGACCGTATTCTGCTCATTGAGCGCGGGCACGGCCACCACCAGCCCCGCTGCGCCGTCCATGGCACGACTCTGCCAGAGACCTCGCTCGGTTCGGTGCGCACATACACTGTGGTGGGCTCGAAGGAGGTGGGCGTGGTCGACATCCTGGCGGTGGACCATCCTGTACTGCTGCCCGGTCCCACCCCGCAACGCCCGGTCTGGGACCAGGACCCGACCGCACTGCTCGCCGTGGCGATGCGCCGACTCTTCCCCGGGCCGATGCTTGAACTCGGGGCCCGAGACGGCCTCGTCGCCATGGTGTGCCGACTCACCGACCCCGATCAGCCGGTGTTTGCCGTGCCTGCCTCCGAGGACGCCGACCAGGCGATCTCGCGTGCGTGTGCGATCAACGAACTCGCGATCGGCCGGGGTCTGCCGGAGGTTCCGTTGACCCTCGTGGTGGCCCGCACCGACCCGACGGCGCTGCACGCGCGGATCGTCTCGGATCGCCCGGCACTGCTGATGGACTGCGTCGCGGCGCCGCCTGCCGGCTACGACCTCGCCGTCGCGGTGGACGGTGACACACAACTGTTCGTCCCCACGGATCAGGTGCGTGCAGCACAGCACGGGGTGGAGCAGGCGCTGGCCACGCGAGCGGCCGCGAGGCCCGCCTGGCTCAACGCCGGTACGCAGGCCGCACTGCGCCTACTGGAGCTCCAAACGGCCGCCGCGGCCGCGCGGGAGACCGAACTGCAGACCAGGGTGCGTCGCGCGTACGACCAGATGCGAGACGCACGGGACCAGATGATCCGGCTGCGCCTCAGGAAGCGCCGGTGAGCCGGTCCCGCGCCGTCGAGGTGCCGCTGCGCCACGAGCAGGGACCCCCGCGCCCGGAGTCGGACCGGGATGTCGCCGTGCTCGCCCACTGGAGCCCGCAGCCACAGCTGTCCCGCAGTGTGGAGCGGCTGCTCGAGGAGCTGTTAGCCAGCGGTTACGCCTGCGCCCTGGTGAGTGCGAGTCCGAGCCCGTCGCGGCTCACCGCGTCTGATCCGGAGCTGTTGGCCCGCGTCAGCGTTCTGCGACGGCCCAACGTGGGCTACGACTTCGGTTCCTGGGCGGCATTCCTGCACGTACACCCCGAGGTGCGTCGGGCCGATCGTGTGCTGCTCCTCAACGACAGTCTGATCGGCCCTTTCGCGAGCCTGACCTCGATCATCGACGGATTCACCGATTGCCCCACTCAGATCTGGGGTCTGGTGGGAACCACGCAGGATCGGCCGCATCTGCAGAGCCACGTCATGGGGTACAAGGACGGTGTGCTGGACGACTCCTCACTGCGCCGATTCTGGGACGGCGTGCGCGAGGAACGCACGAAGACCCGGATCGTCCACCGGTACGAGATCGGCCTGTCCCGCCTCGCGCAGCGCGAGGGCATTCTCACCGCCGCGCACTTCCCGTGGCAGTGGGTGACCTCACGTGGCCAGAACCCCACGAGCCTTGGGTGGCGACGGTTGATCGCGATGGGTTTCCCTTTCGTCAAGAGGGAGCTGGTGAGGAACCCCCCTCCGGAGGTCGTCGATACCGCGGACATCCCACAGGTGGTGCGCGAGCGCTGGGGGGAGGACGTCCATGCGTGGCTTTGACACCGCCAGGGTCCGTCACCTGAGCCTGCGGGCCCGCGAGGTGTACGCGTCCGAGGGGATCGAAGGGGTGCTCCGCAGGGGGCGCCTTCGGCTGCGCCGCCAGCGCGGCTTTCGCCGTGACGCCGGGCTGCCTGCCACACCGGTAGGCGCATCGGCGGTCAAGTGGCCGGTGAGCGTACTGTCCGTCGCCGAACAGAGCATCCCGCAGTGTTACCACTACCGCGTGGAGCAGAAGGCCCAAATCCTGAGCGGACTCGGCGTCCCCTTCGAGTCGATCGGGATCGACGACCTCGATCACGCGCGCAGCCGCCTTCAGCTGGCCGGCCTGCTCATCGTCTACCGTCTGGCGTGGACGCCGGCCCTGCACGCTCTCGTCGAGGAGGCCCACCGCCTGCGCATCCCGGTGGTGTTCGAGGTGGACGACCTCGTGCATGACCGAGAGGCGACGGCCGCCAATCCCAATCTCCAGACGCTGCCGACCTCGTTGCGAGACGCCGTGATTGCTGGGGCCGACGGCTACGGTCGCGCTCTTGCCGCTGCGGAGGTGAATCTGGCCTCGACGCAGGTACTCGCCGACGACATGCAGTCGCTCAACCGCCAGCCAGGCATGGTGGTTGCCAACGGCATCGACGACAGCATGCTCGCGGCCGAACCTCACCTGCGCGCAGTGCCCAAGGCGGACACCCCCATAGTGATCTACGGCAGCGGATCGCGTGCACACGATCACGACTTCGCGGTAGCGGCGCCCGGGATCGCGCAGTGGCTGCACGAGAATCCGGATGCCCGCCTGCACCTCGTGGGACCGGTGCAGGTGCCCGCCGTCCTGCAACCGCTGGCCGCTCAGATACAGCGCACCGCACAGGAGCTGCCGTACGAGGAGTACCTGCGACACCTGCGGCGCAGCACCATCTGCATAGCGCCGCTGGTGGACGCCCACTTCAACACCTTCAAGTCCCACGTCAAGTACCTCGAGGCAGCGCTCGTGGGCACCGCGCTGGTCGCCTCCCCGACCGTGTACGCGGATTACGTCCGCGACGGACAGACGGGGCTCATCGCAGATGCGGACGGCTGGGGGCGGGCGCTGTCGCGCCTGACACAGGATCCGGACCTCCCCGCGAGACTGACCGCCGCGGCCCGCGACGACGTGCGGCGCTGGGAGTTGCGCAACGAACCCACCGAGCAGATGCGTGCGGTGTTGGATGCCGTCGCGCCGAGTTGGCGGGGTCGATGATGCGCCTGCTGATCGTCAACGTGCACTTCGACCCCGAGTCCTTCGGGGGGGCCACGATCGTCGCGGAGGAGACCGCGAGCCACCTCGCCGCAGACGGTCATGAAGTGTTCGTCATGACCGGCATCACGGAACCGCGACTGGCCCACGGCGAATTCCACCGCTACGAGGCGCGCTCTCTGCCGGTAGTGGCCCTCGGTCGGTCCGCGCCGCACTCGCCGGACCAGGACTACCACCAGCCCGACCTCGCAGATCGGATGCGCGACGTCCTGACCCGGATCAGGCCCGATCTGGTGCACTTCCACGCGATCCAGGGGCTCGGCGTCGAGATGGTGGAGGCCACCCAGCAGGCAGGCATCCCCACCGTCGTCACGTTGCATGACGCGTGGTGGTTCTGCGAGCGGCAGTTCATGGTGCGTGCCTCGGGGCGCTGGTGTGGCCAGACCGCGATCGATGCCAGGGTTTGCGCGACCTGTGTGCGGGACGCCGTCGCCCACGAACAACGGCAGCAGCGCTCAGCACACATCCTCAACCAGTGCGCGAAGGTGCTCACCCCCAGTGACTACTGGGCTTCGGTGATGGCTGGCAGTGGCGTCCGGGAGGACCTGCTCCAAGTGAACCGCAACGGTGTTCACCACCCTGCGCCCGAGTTCCGGCGGACCGCCCACGAGGGTGCGGTCCGGTTCGGGTACGTGGGCGGCGACACCCCCATCAAGGGTGTGCGGCAGGTACGCGACGCGTTGGCGCAGTTGCGCAGATCCGACTACGAGTTGAGCGTGGTCGACGCTTTCCTGAACCTCGGGATCCAGACCCTGCATGCCCGCGACTGGCAGTACCCAGGTCTGGTCCGCATCGTGCCTGGCTACACCCACGACCGGCTGGACCACTTCTTCGACAGCATCGACGTACTCCTCTTCCCCTCCCAGTGGCGGGAGAGCTACGGGTTGACTGTCCGCGAGGCAGTTCTGCGCGGAGTGTGGGTGATCGCCACGGACGGAGGCGGGATCATGGACGACCTGACCGACGGGGTCAACGCGACGATCATCGGGATGGATGATGCTGCGGCCCTGCGGGAGGCGATGAGCGCGATAATGGACCGTCCCGGTGACTTTCGGAACAGGGCTCGTCCGGTGCGCACGATACCGACCTTCGCCGATCAGGCAGCAGAACTGAGCAGGATCTACGCGTCTGCCGCCGGCACCTGATCGACCTGCCACGTGCCCTCCATCCGCACCAGTCCGTGGACGAAATCCCCGGACGGCAGGACCTCGAGATCGAAGGCGTCATAGACCTGATCGATGACACGGCGGCCGGGCTGCATGATCCCAGCCGACACCACATAACGGCCCGGCATCAGTGCCATGCTCAGCCCGGAGAATCTGGCCTCGCCGATGCCCAGGCCGAGCTCCACCAGGCCCGCATCCGCAGTGTTGGGTCCGCCCAGTTTGATGCCCGGTTCGTGCACGATCGTCAGCCCGAGGACAACCTCCGCCAGATGGGCCGAACTCTCGTACCGGATCACCACCTCGAAGGGCCGGCCACTGACGACAGGGCCGCCGTCCTCACCCGCGAACGTGACCGACGTGATCAGGGCCTCCCCAGTGCCTGTGTGGCGAAGACCTGTGCGCTGATCGATGTGCGGCTGCACGGCGTTGATGCTGTCCACATACCTGCGAACGACCTCGCGCCCTCCGCCGATCCCCTGCACCTGGCCCTTATCCATCCAGACGGCCTCGTCGCAGAGGGTTTCGATGAGTTCGAGCCCGTGCGACACAAGGACCACGGTGGCACCTTTGCGCCGCAGCGAATGGATGTGATCGAAGCACTTCCGCTGGAACTGCTCGTCCCCCACGGCGATGACCTCGTCGACGATGAGGATATCTGACTGCACGGTGACTGCGATGGCGAAACCGAGGCGCACGTACATGCCGCTTGAGTACACCTTCACCGGGGCTTCGATGTGTTCCCCGAGGTCGGCGAACTCGATGATCTCGTCCGTGGCCGCGGCGATCTGCGACTGTGACATGCCCAGGATCGATGCGTTGAGCGTGATGTTCTCGCGGCCGCTGAGTTCGGGGTGGAAACCCGCACCGAGCTCCAGCAGGGCGGACAAGCTCCCGCGCACGTGGACCTGACCGTGGGTGGGCCGGTAGATCCCGGCCATCACCTTGAGCGCGGTGGACTTCCCAGAGCCGTTGGGGCCGATGACCCCGAAGGTGCTGCCACGGGGGATATCGAACGTCGCATCCCGCAGTGCCCAGAAGTAGGTGTCCTCCGCTTTGCCCCGCACCGCACGTTCCTTGAAAGACTGGCGTCGCGACGAGGGCAGCCGGAAGCGCTTTGACACCTCGTGCAGGCTGATGGCTGCCTCGGCCAAGGGAACTCCCAATCGTCACGCGTGCGGCGCCACCACTGTAACGGTCGCCTAGATGTACTCGCTGACGTCGCGGCCGCGGCCACGCGAGACCAGGGCGGCCACCAGCAGCGCGGCAAGCACCCACGCAAAGACACCTGCCCACTCGCCCGGCCCGGGAACACGCAGGTCGTACAGCAGGCTCCGACCGAACTGCACGAACTGTGTGTAGGGACTGAGTTCCAGAAGGCTGCGCAGGGGGATGCCGTTCCACGATTCCGGGATCAGCGTCAGCGGGTAGATGATCGGGGTCAGGAAGAAGATCAGCTGCATCGCCACAGTCACCAACTGCGACACGTCCCGGAAGAAGACGTTCAGCACGGACAGCGCATAGGTGGTGCCGGCGACGAAGACGAAGAGCATTACCAACCACACGGGCACCAGCAGCCAGGACCACCCGAGATTTCCCACGAACAGCAGGATGGCCACCACGATGCCCAGCTCCACCAAGGACTGCACCGCGATCGCCAGAGTGCTGGCCACGCACGGCACGAAGGAGGGGATGTAGATCTTCTGCAGAAGGGAACCGTTGGCCAGAAGGCTCGGGATCCCTGCGTTCGTCGCGTTCAGAACGAACGTCCAGGTGACCATGCCCGCGAGCAGCCAGACCCAGTACCTGCCCGGAGTGCCGTCTCCGAAGGGAGGCGGCTCGATGCGGATGAAAACGGAGAAGACGACGCTGTAGATCAGGACCGTGCCCAGCGGCAGCAGCAGCGACCACAGCCACCCCACCAGCGTTCCCTTGAACCTGCCCTTCAGATCCCGGCGGGCGAAGTTCCAGATGAGGTGGCGGTTGTTCCACAGCCCCTCACGGGGGTTGCGGACGTCCACGACGTCGTCAATCATCAGCACCCGACAGCAGCCCGAGCAGATAGTTCCCGTAGCCGCTCTTGCGCAGCGGCTCGGCCAGAGCCTCCAACTGCTCGCCGCTGATCCATCCGTTGCGCCACGCCAATTCTTCGATGCAGCCGACCTTCGTGCCCTGTCGGGACTCCAGGACGCGCACATAGTCGCCGGCATCGTGCAGGGACTCGAAGGACCCGGTGTCCAACCACGCGGTGCCCCGGGGCAGGACAGTGACCTTCAAGCGGCCCCGCTGCAGATACCACTCGTTGACCGCCGTGATCTCCAACTCGCCGCGGGCACTGGGCCGGATCTGCTTGGCGACCTCCACGACGTCCGCGGAATAGAAGTAGAGGCCAGGCACAGCGAAGTGGCTCTTCGGTGATACGGGCTTCTCCTCCAGAGAGACCGCGCGGCCCTCGACGTCGAACTGCACCACGCCGTAGTCCTGCGGGTTCGCCACCCGGTAGGCGAAGATGTGCCCGCCGTCGACCGCGGTCAATCGGCGCAACTGGGTGCCGAGTCCGGGACCGTGGAAGATGTTGTCCCCGAGGACCAGAGCTGCGGAGTCGCCGGCGAGGAAGTCCTCGGCCAGGAGGAACGCCTGGGCCAGGCCGTCGGGGGAGGGCTGCACCACGTAAGTGAGATTCATCCCGAGGTCCGCTCCGTCCCCCAGCAGCCGACGGAATCCAGGCTGGTCGTGCTCCGTGGTGATGATGCAAATGTCTCGCAGACCCGCGGCCATCAGCGTGGACAACGGATAGTTGATCATCGGCTTGTCGTACACGGGGAGGAGCTGCTTGCTCACCGCACGGGTGATCGGCCACAGCCGCGAACCGGTGCCACCGGCGAGGACCACGCCTTTCACGCTCCCGAGTGTAGAGGCACGACACGGCGCGAACGCCCGTCTGACGACTACCACCCGGGCAGTCCTAGGGTGATGTTGTGCGACTGCTCATCACCGGTGCCGCGGGCTTCATCGGCTCCAACTTCACGCGGCGCCTTCTGACCGGCACCTACCCGGGGCTCGAAGGTGCCCGCGTCACCGTGCTGGACAAGCTGACTTACGCCGGTGTACTCGCGAACCTCGATCCCATCGCGAACGATGAGCGGTATTCATTCGTTGAGGGCGACATCTGCGACGCCGACCTCTTGGCGCAGGTCGTGCCCGGCCACGACGCGATCGTGCACTTCGCCGCGGAATCACACGTCGATCGCTCGATCTCCGAACCGTCGGCGTTCGTGCTGACCAATGTGCTCGGTACCCAGAAGTTGCTGCAGGCCGCCGTCGAATGCGGCGTCGAACGCTTCCTACACGTGTCCACCGACGAGGTCTACGGGTCGATCGACGAGGGGTCCTGGACCGAGGAATCCCCCTTGGAGCCCAACTCACCGTACGCTGCCTCCAAGGCCTCCTCGGACCTGCTGGTCCGCGCTTTCCATCGGACCTTCGGGCTGGATACTGTGATCACCCGCTGCTCCAACAACTACGGGCCCTACCAGTTCCCGGAGAAGGTCATTCCGCTGTTCGTGACGAACCTCATGGAAGGCAAGAACGTTCCGTTGTACGGCGACGGACTCAACGTGCGGGATTGGCTGCACGTCGACGACCATTGCGCCGGTATCGCATTGGCACTCCAGAAAGGCCGCAGCGGGGAGGTCTACAACATCGGGGGCGGTACCGAACTCACCAACCTCGCACTTACACACCGCCTTCTGACCGCGATGGGCGCCGACGAGTCCGCGGTGGAGACGGTTCCCGATCGCAAGGGTCACGACCGCCGGTACTCCCTGGACATCAGCAAGATCCACGAGGAGCTCGGCTACAGTCCGCAGATCGACCTGGACCGCGGCCTGGCCGACACGATCGAGTGGTACCGCACGAACGCCGCGTGGTGGGAGCCGCTGAGGCAGCGGTCATGACCTGGCTGGTGATCGGTTGTCGCGGCCAACTAGGTACTGACCTCATGTCGGTGGTGGGCGCCGATGCTGTCGGTCTCGATGTCCCCGACATCGACATCACCGATCCGGCCTCGGTCGCCTCGGCGGTCCGGGACGTCGCGCCCGATGTGGTCGTAAACTGCGCGGCCTACACGGCCGTGGACGACGCTGAGGACCACGAGGCAGCGGCTGCGGCCATCAACGGCGAGGGGGTCGCCAACATCGCCCGTGCCTGCCCCGAGGCCCGCCTTGTGCAGATCTCCACCGACTACGTCTTCGACGGCACGGCCGCGTCCCCCTACGCCGAGGACGCGACACCGGCCCCACGCAGTGCCTACGGCCGCACGAAGTTGGCCGGCGAGCGGGCAGCGCTATCGCACCCCCACTCCTACGTCCTACGCACCGCATGGTTGTACGGCGCCCACGGGCAGAACTTCGTCAAGACGATGCTGCACCTCGAGCGCACACGCGAGACGGTGTCCGTGGTCGATGACCAGGTCGGCCAACCCACCTGGTCCATGGACCTCGCACGACAGATCGACATGCTGGTGCGAAGCGATGCCCCCGTCGGCATCTACCATGCGACCAACGCCGGGCGGGCGAGTTGGTACGAGTTCGCACGACGCATCTTCGCCGACGCTGGGGCCGACCCCGAGCGCGTACTGCCCACCGCGACGGAGCAGTTCCCCCGCCGGGCACCTCGTCCGGCCAACAGTGTGCTGAGCCACAGTCGCTGGGCACAGGTGGGGCTGGCACCCATGCGGGCGTGGGACGATGCACTGGCGGAGGCGCTCCCCGTCATCATCGCAGCCGAGCGCTGAGCCCGATATGCTCGGACGGTCGCGGAGGGGGCAGAGGATCCGCCTGCCCGGAGGGCGTCGATGGTGAGTGCACTGGTGGTCCTGGCCACCCACAACCCACGCATCGACCTCCTGGATGCACAGTTGGACTCCCTGCGAGCTCAGACGGTCACCGATTGGCGATGCCTGGTTTTCGACGACTCGTCGGCGAACACCGACGCGATCGCCGCGCACGTCGACGGTGATGAGCGGTTCACCCTCATGACCTCGCAGCCACACCTGGGTCCGTACGCCGCCTTCGAGCACCTGCTACGAAACGGTCCCATCGACGTGCCAGTGTTCCTCTGCGATCAGGACGACCGTTGGGCGCCTGACAAGATGCAGCGCCTGCTGACCCACATCGAGAGCGGCTCGGACGCGGTCTTCAGTGCGATGCGGGTTGTGGACGAGGACGGCGTCGTCCTGCGCGAACGTTTCCTGGGCCACGAGCCGACGCCCGACTCGTTGACTCCGGCCCACCTGCTGGTCATGAACTGCGTGTCCGGCGCGGCATTGGCGATCTCCCCGCGCACCGTCGACGCCGCCTTGCCGTTCCCAGCCCGACGGCTGCGAGGGTGGCACGACCAGTGGTTGGCCGCCGTGGCTGCTCGGATCGGGCAGGTGGACTACGTGTCCGATCCGCTGGTGGACTACACGACACACGGCGGTCAGGTCGTCGGACTGGGCCTGCGATCCATTGACGTTCAGAGGTTCAGGGACTACCTCGGGCGCATCAGCAACGGCCGGCATCTACTGCCGGACCTGAGGTCGCGCGCGAGTTGGGTGCAGGCTGCTGCACGCCGCTTGCTGGAACTGCCCGGGCCCCCCGACCGCGATCTCGAAGCGCTGGCGGCGGGCCTGCACCCGCTGGCCGGGTGGCAGTTGTGGCAAGGCTGGCGCAAGGGTGACGTTCCGGTCACCCGAGCAGCACTCCTCGCGGCCGGTTTCGCACTTCCCTCACTGCACGAGACCGAGGACCGACTGCTCGACTCCTGAGTCAGTCTGCGAGATCGACGACACCGAGCGGCTGGCGTGCCTGCAGCCACGGCTGGATGCGGTTCTCGAAAGCCGTGAGCGCGCTCGCGATCGCCATGTGCATATCCAGGTACTTGTACGAACCGAGCCGGCCGCCGAACAGGGTGTTGGACTCACCCTTGGCCAGGTCCCGGTACGCCAGCAGGCGCTTACGGTCCTCGGCGGTGTTGATCGGGTAGTACGGCTCGTCGTCACGCTGCGCGAAGCGCGAGTACTCACGCATGATCACCGACTTGTCGGTGGGGTAGAAGTCGCGCTCCGGGTGGTAGTGCCGGAATTCGTGGATGCGCGTGAACGGCACGTCCTCGTCCGCGTAGTTCATCACCGACGTGCCCTGGTAATCACCGGTCTGCACGACCTCGGTCTCGAAGTCAAGGGTGCGCCAGGACAGCTCCCCGGCAGAGAAGTCGAAGTACCGGTCCAACGGCCCCGTGTAGACGACGAGTTGATCCTCGCGGATCTCGTCGCGCAGGTCGAAGAAGTCGGTCTCCAGCGCCACGGTGATGAGCGGGTTGTCCGCCATGTTCTGTAACCAGGCCGTGTAGCCGCCCAGCGGCAGTCCCTCGAACGTGTCGTTGAAGTACCGGTTGTCGAACGTGTACCGCACCGGCAGCCGGGTGATGATCCCCGCGTCGAGTTCACGCGGGTCGGTCTGCCACTGCTTGGCGGTGTATCCCCGGATGAACGCCTCGTACAGGGGACGGCCGATGAGGCTGATCGCCTTCTCCTCGAGATTGGCCGGCTCGGCCGATCCGAGTTCCGCAGCCTGTTCTGCCACCAGGGCACGCGCCTCGTCCGGGCTCAGAGCCCGCTCGAAGTAGGTGGTGATCGTGCCGAGGTTGATCGGCATCGGGTAGATCCGGTTCCGGTACCGGCTGTACACCCGGTGCTGGTAGTCGTTGAAGTCCGTGAAGTCCTTCACGTAGTCCACGACCCGCTGGTTGCTCGTGTGGAACAGGTGCGAGCCGTAGGTGTGGACCTCGATGCCGGTCTCGGGATCGTTGTGGCTGTAGGCGTTCCCACCGATGTGGTTGCGCCGCTCGAGCATCATCACCCGGCGGCCGGTCTGGGTGGCGACCCGCTCCGCGATCGTCAATCCGTAGAAGCCGGTACCGACGACGACCACATCGGCGGCGCGCAGGGCTTCGAGCGTCACTGGTCCACCTCGATGCCGAACTGCTTGGCCCACGTCTGCGGGGAGGTGAGTTCGCCGTGCTCCGCTGCGTAGGCGTCACATAGCCGAGGAAACTCGTCCTTGACCGCCTTGCCCGTTTCCCAGGCCTGCCGTGTCAACGCCCTGCTCAAGGGGGGCGTTCGTGTACGACGTGTCACCTTGCCTCCATCCACCGTCGTGACCCAGGCGTCGGGCACGTCGACGAGCCCCCACCAGTGGTCGGCGACCTTGGGCAACTCGGCGATCCCCGCAGACTCCTCGGGCATACTCCAGATCAACCAGGGGTCCGCGCTCTTCTTGGTGAACATCGGCAAGGGGATCGGCAGCACGATCTTCGGCACCGGGACCCCGAACTCCCGGAGGACCGAGCGCGGCAGGCCCAGTGGGATCTTCGGTGCCTTGGTTCGCAGAATGCTGGTGGGCTTCTCGCCCGCTCCACCTGTAGGGACATCGATGCTGGCATCCGGGTAGGCGCTTCGGTGGGCACGGATCCTGCCCACCACATCCTGCAAGGGTTCGTGAAGAACCTCCGGGCCGCGCAGGAAGTCCTGCATGGCAAGGTCGGCCGAAGCCGCGCTGGCGTACGCCCGCCTAAGGACGTTACGCACGATGTCCCGCTTCATGACATCCCGGACGACAGTGCCCACCCGACGCTTCTGCACCTTCTCGGGAAGTCCTGCTGACATGAGCGCCGAGAAGATCAGGCGGTTGCGCACATGGAAATAGAGGGTCCAATCGGTCGTGTCGTCCTTCAAGGTCCAAGGCTCGTGCCACACGGCCGAGCCGGGAAGCGTGACCGTCCGGAATCCCGCCCGCGCCATCCGATAGCCGAATTCGACATCGTCGTACTTGATGAAGAAGGGCATCCCCAACCCAACCTTGCGGATCGCATCGGTCGGTATGAGGCAGCACCACCACGCGTTGAAGGCGGCGTCGAGGACATACTCGAGTCGCTCCTCCTCGAGGGGGATGGACTCCTCACCGCCCGGGGACGGACCCCACCGCATGGTGTCCGTCTCGACCCACTCCGCACTGGAGTGCAGGACGGTTGGCTCCGCACGGTTGAGCATGTGGCCGCCCACCGCGATCGGATGCTTGGAGAGGGCTCCGAAGACCACGGCTCGCCGCAGCCCCTCGGGCTCCACCACGACATCGTCGTCCAAGAGCATCACGAACGGCGCTTCGCCGTGGTACGAGGCCTCAAACATCCCACGGGCGAAACCCCCTGACCCGCCGAGGTTCGGCTGCGAGATGTGGGACAACTGATCACCCCAGGCATCGACCACCTGGTCCGCGCCTTCGAGGTCGGTGAACTGCTTCGTTCCGTTGTCAATGAGCCACACCCGATCGATGACGTCGAGGCATTCCCGCTCGCTGCGCAGACTGCGCAATAGCGCGAGGACGTCGTCCGGCCGGTCGAATGTGCAGACGGCAATGTCCGTCCTCACGTCGAGATCCGTTGGGACGTCGACCGACCAGCGTCCATCCCGAACGATGATCTCGGTCTCCAGCGGCTCGACCTCGATCCATAGGCAACCTCCACCCGCCATGGGTGGCATGTCGACGACAGCGCCCAGACCCTCGGCAAGGTCCCCCTCCACGACGCGCATAGTCGTCTCATACCCGTTCGCCGTGGATCGTCTCACCGCCATCCGGGCACGTCCCTGACCGGCGATGTCGACACGCAGTGACTCGATGTCCGTCCAGCGCCGCCAGTAACCGGCGTGAACGCGATTGAAATAGGTGTCTGTTGACAGGAGAGCACCCTGCGGTACGCGCACCGACGTCCTGTCGAGGACGGCTGGAACGACCGTCGGGACGTACCGGGGCTCCTCGGTATCAGCGATCTCGCGCTTCACATAGAGACCGTCGATCTCTGAGGCGGGTGCGGGGAGTTCGAATCCCGCAGGGAAGACGATCCTCTGGATTGTTACGGTGGCCACGCACTCCCCTTGAGCAGTCCTTCTCTGGTCGCCTTCAGTGTGCCATGAACTCGTACGTGCGCCTCACGGTCGGTGCCTGCTCCCTTGACCGCAAGGGTGTCCGGGGTTCATGGCCTCGACTGTTACCCTGAAGGGGAATCTGTTCGCTGGGGGCCCCGGACTCGGCCCGACGTGGCAAGACGCCCCCCACCATGACCACGCCACAGGGAGGGCCGTGTGAGTTCCATCGTGGTGGCTATGCCCGCCTACAACGAGGCCGAGGGCATTCCTGAGTTCCTTCACGAGATCTCCGTGGCGTTCTCCGGCTTGGATCTGCAATTCGTCGTCGTCGATGACTGCTCTGCCGACGGCACCGCCAATGTGGTGAAGGACCTCGGACTGCCCGGGATGCATGCCTTGCGTAACGAGGTCAACAGCGGACACGGCCCGTCCACCCTGCGTGCCCTGCAGGAGGCACTCGACCTCGGGGGGGACATCATCGTCGCCGTTGACGGTGACGGTCAGTTCCGAGCCCTCGAGATGCGCCGACTCGTCGACATCGTCCTGCATACGGATCTGGAAGTCGTGGAGGGTATCCGCACACACCGTGATGACCCCTGGTTCCGCAGGATCACCAGTGCCACGACCCGCCAGATGGTGCGCTCCAGGTCAGGAGACGCTGTGCTGGACGCGAACACGCCTTTGAGGGTGTACCGACGGGAAGCCCTCGCTCGGCTGCTTCGGGCCATGCCGACAACGGACATGATGGTTCCCAACCTCGCCATGTCGGTCTTCACCCGCCGATGGGGCATGCGCGTTGCGGCGATCCCGGTCGCCTCGCTGCCACGGCGTGGGAGTACCGAACAGAGCGTCACCTGGAAGCAGCGGCGTGCGTGGATGCCGTCGAAGCACTACGTTGAGTTCTGTGCCAAAGCTGCCCGGCAGTGGGTCGCGCTGGACATCACCGAACCCTCCCAATGACGGAGGTCGTCAACCCGCCGAAGGAGCAGGCGATCGAGGTGGGGTCGCGCCGATCCCTCCCCGAGTGGCTGTACCGAGTCGCCGTGGCACTCGCGGCGATCGCACTGGCGGGACTGGCGTGGATCCGAACACCTCGCTACTTCTATATCGACGACACACAGTCCCAGGGACTGCCCACGATGCATCTGATCGGGCGCACCCTGCGCGAAGGACAGTGGAAACTCCTGTACTCCGATCTGGGAGTGGGGGGCAACCTGGCCACGGACCCCCAGTACGGCATGTTCTTCCCGCCCAAACTTCTGCTCTCCATCTACGTGTCTCTGTTCGATGATGTCCGGCTAGCGGCCTCCCTGCTGAGCGCCTTGTTCCTCGCGGTGTTGGCGCTGGGAATGGTGTTCGCGCTGCGGGCTGGCGGGGCTTCTCGCGGGTGGTCCGCCGCTGCGGCCCTGGCCACGGCGAGCTCCGGCTTCCTCTTCGTATGGGCTGCGGCCGGCTGGCAGCCCGCGCTGTGGGCTTTCGCCCTGATCCCGTGGCTGTGGTACAGCCTCATCAAGGAACGCGCCGCGATTCTCGTACCCGGTGTGTTCCTCACCAGTTGGGGACTCGTAGGTTTCGCGTTCCCTTTCGCGGCCGTGTGCGGGATCGCGCTGTTCTGCTGTTGGGCCGTGGTGCAACTGTGGAACGGTCGGCGATTCCGGCTGGTGGTCTCCGCCGCCCTCGCTATGGCTTCTGGCTGCCTGCTGGGCGCGATCAACTACCTCCCCCTGTTCCTGGCTGCTTCGTACACCACCCGGAACTCGGGCTTGCGAAACGATGCCGGCCTGGTGCCCAACCTCGGTGACCTGCTTTCGAGTTGGTCGCCGGTCTCGACGGCGCAGATGTACTACTGGAACGGCCACATCACGGCTGTCCCTATCCTCTATCTGGGATGGTTCATCCTTCCGATCCTCCCTCTGATTCGGTGGCGCCGCGACATCCTGGGCTCACCGCGAATCCTCGAGATGACCCTGTTCGGCAGCGCAGCGCTACTACTGAGCCAGCTACCCAGCGAGGTCGGCCCCTTCCGCTGGCCCTTCCGAGTGATTCCTGCGATCGCAATCGCTGCTGCCGCCCTCATCGCTCTCATCGTGTCGCGTGTGGGCCTGCGGGTCACGCGGGGTCGCCTGCTGTGGTCGGCCGGTCTTCTGTTGGTGGGCGTGTGGATGCAGTTCGGACGGACTCCGACGGATGTGCTGCAGATCGTCGCTTCCTTCATGGTGGTCGCCGCGTTGTTCACCTGGCTGGCGATGGCCGTCAAGCGGGGACGCTCCGCCAGTCTTGTGGCAACCGTTGGCACCATGGTGTGCGCGGTATGCACACTGTGGGCCCTGCCTGCACCTGGCACGAATCCTGAAGTACTCGACTTCGGGTACGCGACCAAGGTCTCTGAGATGCCCGCGCTGCCCGTAGCCCCGGACCAGCGCACCATGCTTCTGCATACCCCTTCTGAGGACATTGCCGCGGACTACGCCAAGGGAATCACAGTCGCCTTCGTGCCGGTGTACCAGAACCGATACCCCGGACTGGGGTACTTCGCCGTCGGCCAGAAGACTCTGCAGGCGGCACTATGCCAAGACTTCCTCGGTCGTGTGTGTCCGGCGGCCGTACCCTTCCTGGCGTCGCGCGAGCAGACCACCGGGCAACGCTGGATGGACCTTCTCAATTACTCCCAGATACTCGTCTCCGACGAGCTGTACGACCCGGCGCAGTTCGAAGACTGGAGGGTGGCCGAGCGCCTCGATGGCTACGTGATTCTGGAGCGCCTGACTGCCGCACCGGCGGAGACTGTGTCCTACGCGGCTCCGGGAGTCGACATCTCTGTGGAATCGCAGGCGGCCAACTCCACCTCCTACTCAGTGCGTAGCGAATCCGGTGGGCGAATCGTCTTCGATGAGATCTATTGGCCCGGATGGCGGGCCGAACTCGACGGCCGGGACATTCCGGTGACGGACCTGGACGGCATCCTGCTGACGCTGGACCTGCCCGCCGGTGCCGACGGAACGCTGACAATCACCTACGGGCCCGTTCCACCAAGCCTGACCCTCGGACTTCTTGTCACCTCACTCGTATGTCTTCTTGGAGCGGCGCTGATCGGGCGCAGAAACACCACAAGGACGAAGCCTGATGCCGTCAACGCCCCGGTATGAACAGGCACGTCCGGAGGACCTGGACGCCGTCGTCGGACTGCACCTGTGCAACCTCCCCTGGACACTCAATTCACGGGCAGGCCGTACGCAGGTGAGGGGCCTCTACGAGAGTCTCCTGGCGGACCCCGCGGCGAGTGTGGTGGTCGCCAGAATGGACGGGGCCATCGTGGCCAGCGCAGCAGGCACCTCCGACTACAGTCGCACGTCCCAGCGGGCCGCCCAGCGATCACGGGCAGGGCTACTGCGTGGCGTGTTCACCACGTCACCATTCGTGACCGTTCCCCTCATGTATGACGCCTGGCGGACACACCGCCTGATCGAGCGGATCGACGGTCCGTACGCATTTCTCCTCACCTGGTTCACGGACTCGGCCGCCCGTGGCCAGGGAGTAGGGCGCGGTGTATTGGCGACCCTCGTGCGGCAGATATCGGCGCCGGGGCGACCATTGGTTGTGGATGTGAGCGACAGCGCCGTGGATGGACATGCGGCATACCGCGCGCTCGGCTTCGTGCAGGTGGCCCGGGCACCGCGGACGGACATCCTGCAACTCGATGACACGTCACCCCTCACGGAGAGGACTTGAAGATGAGAGCCGAACCCCACCTGATCTCCATAGACGAGGTGGAATCGCTGTCGATCGATGATGTGTGCGCTCTCTACGAGAAGTACATAAGTACTGCGCAGACCCGCACGTACTCCCGGTTCGCCTTCGGCCGTGAACTCGCCGCCACCGCAGAGGGCTGCTACATCACCACCCGGGACGGTCGCCGCATCCTCGATGGTACGGGAGGTATCGGTGTTCTCAATCACGGACACAATCACCCCCGGATCCTTGCCGCCCGCCGGAAGTTCCAAGAGGATCTGCGCATGGAGGTCCATAAGGCCTTCCACTCGCCCTACCTCGCTGCACTGAGCGCTAACGTCGCCGCCGTACTCCCGGGCGACCTCAACCATTCGTACTTCCCCAACAGCGGCGCTGAGGCGGTCGAGTCGGCCGTGAAGATGGCCTACAAGTACCACCAGGGAAAACGCTCGTTCGTTCTGCATTCCGACATCTCATTCCACGGAAAGCTCCTGGGATCAGGTGGGCTCACTGGCTCATCGGAGGTGGGTTTCGATTTCCCGACAATTGCCGGGCGCGACAGCTTCGTCTACAACGATCTGGACAGTGTGCGCAGGGTGCTGGACAAGCACACGGGTCCCGCCGGGAGCGACGTCTACGCCATCATCATCGAACCGATCAATGTGAGCTCGATGAAACCCTGCAGCGAGGACTTCCTGCGAGGGTTGCGCGCCCTGTGCGACGACCTCGACATCGTGCTGATATTCGACGAGGTCTACTCCGGTTGGGGAAAGACCGGGGACCTCTTCTACTTCATGCGGATGGAGGGTCTCATCCCGGACATCCTTCTCTACGCGAAGTCCTTTGGAGGCGGGAAGGCCTCCATCTCCGGGCTCACTGCGCGGTCTCACGTCTTCGTCAAGGCGTACGACAACCTGGCCGATGCCATGCTACAGTCCACCACCTACTACGGCTTCGGCGAGGAGAACATCACCGCGATGGAGGCCATCCGGATCGTGGTGGAGGACGACTACCCGGCGCGCTCCCGATGGATCGAGGACTACCTCAGCGCTGGGCTCAGGGCCCTGCAAGAGAAGTACCCGGACGACATCGAGGAGATCAGAGGCGCCGGCGCCCTGTGGGGGTTGAAGCTGGCCAGGCCGAGCCTTGGCAAGGTGGCGGCTACCCTGACGAAGATCGCGCCCAAGTCCGTGCGCAATGACTCGCATCTCGTGGACAAGTTGGTGGCAGGGGCCGTGGTCGATGAGGCATACCGGGTGCACGGGGTTCTGCTGTTCCTCGGCTCGAACCAGGACACGCTGCTGAAGATGTCGTTGCCGCTGATCGCCGGACAGGAGGAATGCGACCAATTGCTCGGGTGCCTGGATGCTTGCCTGTCCGCGGGGCTGGGTGCACTGCTCGCCAAGTTCGTGAAGAACAACATGCCCCTTGTCTCGTCATGAGCGGCGGAAACAGGGCGGTGCTGCGGGTCGCTCACGCGCTGGTTCCGCTGGAGTTCCGCGGCATTCAGGGGTTGAACGACCAGGATGTACTGGCTGATGCCGGGGAATTCACGACGCGCCTTCTGCAAAACGCCGACTACCGCGTGGTCGCGCCGCTACGTGGCGTGGTTCTTGCGCTCGATGCCGCGGCCATAGCGCGCTATCGCAGACCGTTCATGAGTCTGCCGGTGCAGCAGCAGGATGCCCTGTGGCGCTCGTTACGCGAGCGTCCCGGATTCGCCCAACTGCGCCAAGTGGTAAGGACCTCGGCCCTCATGCGGATCTCCGAGTGGGAAGGGTTCCTCGATGGACAACACTGACCTGGCGAAAGGTGCAACTGTCGTCGTGGTCGGTTCGGGCGCGGGTGGTGCCACGGCGTTCCGGACCCTTGCGCTGGCCGGCGTGGATGTGCTGCTCCTCGAGGAGGGATCCGACAGTAGCTCGCCCCTGGGCTATCACGGGAGACTCAGCGACTTGACGGCGAGGTTGTACCGACAGGGGGGGCTGACGCCGGTGATGGGAACGCCCCCCTTCGCGTTTGGTGAGGGGCGGACGTTGGGAGGGACGACCGAGATCAACGGCGGCCTGTTCTGGCGTACGCCGGAGTGGGTCCTCGACGACTGGAGCAGCAGGGGCGGACTGGGGCATCTCAGCCCGACGCTACTCGAGCCCGTGTTCGCCGACCTTGAGCGCGACCTGCGGTCTGGGCCGACCCGCACGCTCGATGGCTACGACAAGGACTCCGAACTGCTCACCCATGGCGCGCGTTCCTTGGGCTGGAACGTTGTCGAGGCCCAGCGCGTGGTCCCAGACTGCTCCCGCAGCAACCAGTGCGGATCAGGATGCGCTACGGGGGCGAAGCAGTCGATGGCAATGACGTACATCCCGGAAGGTGTGCGCGCAGGGGGAAGGGTCGCCCCCGACGTCCGCGCCATCTCGGTGCGAACGTCCGGTGTACGAGCCACTCACGTGCTTGCCGTTACTGGCGACGGGAGCCGCATCGCGATCCCTTGCCAGGAGATCATCGTGAGCGGCGGCGCACTCCAAACACCCGCCCTCTTGCACCGAGCGGGCCTGTCCAAGGCGGCCGGTAAGCGAATCGGCTTCCATCTCAACACCAAGATCCTGGCACGGTTCGATGAGGAGGTGGATGCCCACCTCGGAACGATGTTCACCCACCAGGTGCAGGAATTCATGCGTCAGGGGATCCTGATCATGGCCGCCAACTACCGCCCGGAGTACCTGTCCCTCGCCATAGCCGGATGGGACAACGCCCGCATCGAAAGTCTGCTCGCGCAGTACCGGAAGACCGCGATGTACACCATGATGGTTCGACCGCGCTCGTACGGACGTCTTGCCACGACGCGCCGCGGAACGGTACCTCTTTTCCGTCTTTCCGCCGGCGATCGGCAACTGCTCGCACAGGGAACGCTACGTACCGCGGAAGCGCTATTCGCCGCTGGCGCGCGCAGCGTCAACCTTCCTGTGCGTGAGGGCCTCGAGGTGACGACCCTGGACCAGGCGGAGCTAGCCCTCACCGCCGCAAAGGCCATGGACTGGGAGGTGTCAAGTGTGCACGCAATGGCCTCATGCTCCATGGGTACCGGGCACAGTGACCCGGTCGACCCCACAGGGCGATTGCGCGGTTGGCAGAACGTCTCGGTTGCAGATGCCAGCGTTCTTCCGTCCACTGTCGGGGAATCGCCTCAAGAGACCGTCATGGCTATGAGCATGCTGATAGCGCGTGCCGTGGCGGAACGGTCAAACGCTCTCTGAGGAGCGACGGCGCACCACTCTGCGTTGAACCACCACGCTGATGGCGGCCAACGTCCATGCCACGGTCGCTGTGGTCGCGGCGAGGGACGGAGGTCCGGCAGCACCGACCGTGGAGCCGAGGACGATCACCGCGAGTGCCCCGACCCAAAGGGTGACCGCCGCCAGTCGCTGACTCGCCGCCAACTGGCTGTAGAGAATCACCTGTACGACGCCGAAGCCGGTTCCAGTCAGGGCGAAGACCCACACGTAGCCGGTGATGTCCGAGTACGACGGTCCGGCCACGGCGTTGATGGCCAACGATGGCAACAGCCAACAGGCGAGAACCGCTGCCGCGCCGATACCGGTCACCAACACGACCGCCTTCGTTCGTATGCCGCGGGCGGTGTCCCGCACCATGTGAGGGAAGGCAGTGATCACCACGGCCGTCGAAAGGAAGAAGACGATTCGTGTGATCAACGCACCTGCCGCGTACAGTCCGGCGTCCTCCCCGGCGAAATGGGTCCGGGCGACCAGGACATCGACGTTGGTGAGCGCGTACAGCGCGATCAGGGAGTGCGTTGCGTGACCCACTTCTCCGAGGAACTGACCGGGCTTGCTGGGGTCTTGTTCGTAGCTTCGGAACCTACGAACGAAGGGGATTCCCGCCGCAGCACCGACCGCCGCGCCGATCGCCGAACCCATGACGGCTGCGAAAGCGCTTTGATAAAGCACGGCTCCCGCGATCCCGAACGCTGCACGGCATCCGGCGGAGACGGCATACAGAACCGCTAGCCGACCGTGCATCTGGGCGCCCTGCAGGAGTCCCAATTGGCGGAAGGTGATGGCCAGTGGCACCAGTGTCGCCGCCGTCAGGAGGAGTGGCCACCATGTGTCGAATTGGAGGAGGTGTGCCAACAACGGCGTCAGCAGCACCACGACGAGCATCGCGATCCCGCCGACTTGGACACCGATCCAGCGGCTGACGGTTTCGTGGCTCCCGCCCGCGGCGACGTGACGGGCTACCACCACTTGAAGGGCCAGGGCCGTGGTGCTCGCGATAAGCAGGATCACCGAGAGGGCGCCGAAAGCTCCGTACTCGGTCGGGCCAAGCGAACGGGCGGACACGAGCATGAGCAACCAGGCGGCAGCTTGCCCTAGCATCATCCCGATGGCCACTATCGCGACGCTCTTGAGCGCACCGAAGTTCGACACCACGGCGCGATCCCGCGTCACTTTGGTCGACAAGGGCCCTCCGCCTCACGAGTACTGCAGGTTTCAGCGTACGCGGTGCTGACGGCTGGCCGGCGTACCCACCCGGCGGTCAGAGCCTTAGGGGGCGGAGGACCGCCCTTCGAGTTGGGTCGCTTGCTGGATCGCCTTGCGTGTCGAATCCGCCATGAGGGGTTCGATGAAGCGATAACTGAGATAGGAGATCGCCAGCATGACAAGGATCACCCCCAGATAGCCCGCGATTCCGGGATCGATCCTATAGCGGCTCAGCGCCAGATTCGCCACCATAAAGAACGGAATGTGGACCAGATACACCGAGTACGAGATCTCCCCCATCCAGGCAACGGCACCTCGGTCCCACCGCGTGACACCCAGAGAACCGTCGGGCAGCGCGAGCCCCATCAGCACCAGGTATCCCCCAATCAGGCTCAGCGCTAGATAGGCGAGACCACTGAAGTCTGGCAGAGCCTGCGGCAGGGCTGCCATCGCAATTGCGGCGAACCACAGCACAGCGACGGCCATCCACCTGCGTTGAGGAAGGACCGGAGCGGTGAAACGTCGCCAGTCGGTGACCGACGTGATCTTCCAGACGAGCAGACCCACGAGTAGCCCGTCGTAACGGAACAACCAGGCCACATCTCCCCCGAACCGCCATACCACGGACAAGGCAAGAAGGCCGATGACGAACGGCCAAAACCAGCGTCTCAATCCGAACCAGGCGAGGGGCAACAGAATGTAGAACTGGGCTTCGACACTCAGCGACCAGTAGTAGCCGAGGATGTCTGGGGCGCTGGCCTGCTCGAAGTTTCGCAGGAAAGTCAGCGAGGTGAAGAACTTCCAGAAAGCGTCACGCTGGTCGAGGAATCCGGCACGACCCGCCAAGGTAAGTCCCAGGACGAATGTGACGACAGCCCAGAAGAATGCAGCTGGGATCAACCGGCTGAATCGGCGACGATAGAAGATCGACGTCTCGAGCAATGGCCACTGGGCATCAGCGCGCGCCAAGAAGATCCTGCCCATGAGGTACCCGGAGAGCACGAAGAAGAGATCCACGCCCACAGGGGGATGTACCCATGTGAGGAGTTTGTCCCAGTAGAGCGCGTCCCCCGGCAGTAGGAGGGCACGCACATGCACAACCAGCACGAGCAGAATCGCGATCCCTCGGATCACCTGCAGATTCTGGTTCTTACCCCCTTTGGACACCCACGTACCCCTCATCGGATCGCCGACGTCTAACTCGTACAACCTGCACGTCTCGCTCAATATGCGTGATCACAGGCGACTCCTCGATGACTGGGCGGTTCCACCGTTGTCGAACCTACCTGAGAGCGTCGCTCCCATCGGTCGCAGACTCGACAGACCACCCCCACCACACCAACCCCTATAGGCTGACAGCACCCACGATCAAAGGACTTCCCCGTGACTGCTGCGACTGGTTCCGACGGCGCCGGACAGGCCGTCAGGATGAGTGTGCCCCGGGGAATCCTGCGGACCGCCCGGCCCAAGCAGTGGGTCAAGAATGTCCTCGTATTCGTCGGCCCAATCGCTTCCGGCCTACTTTTCGAGCCCGGTGTTTTCGGTCGATCGCTGATCACTTTCGTCGCCTTCACGCTAATGGCCTCCGGCGTCTACTTCCTCAATGACGCTCGCGACGTCTCCGAGGACCGACACCATCCAACCAAGCGCAACAGGCCCATAGCAGCAGGTGTCATATCGGTACCTATGGGTTATGCCCTAGCTCTCGTGGGAATCGCCGCTGGCTTGGCGCTGATGGCGACCCTCAACGGGAACGTACTGGCCATGGGCGTCATTTACATCGCGATCAACGTCGGCTACTCACTCGGCTTGAAGAACGTGCCGATCGTCGATCTGTTGATCGTGGCAGGCGGGTTCATGTTGCGGGCCCTCGCCGGCGTCTTCGCAGTTCCGGCTGCACCGAGCGTGTGGTTCAACCTCCTGACCCTGTTCGGTTCCCTGCTTCTGGTATCCGGCAAGAGGTCGGGAGAGCGGGCCGAGGTCGGGACGGACGGCTCCACTCGACGAGTTCAGACGCGATACACCGACTCCTACCTGCAATTCGTGCGCGAGTTCTCAGCAGCAGGCCTGCTCATGGCGTACGGGCTGATGGCCTACCAGAAGTCCGAGGTGGCCAACGGCGCTGCCGAGGTCGCCCTGCAGGTGTCGATCATCCCTTTCCTGGCGACGATCATGTTGCTCGTTCAGCGGATGGACTCCGGCGGCGGGGGCACCCCTGAGGATCTCGTGCTGCACGACCACGCCATCCAGGCCGCAGGAGCGATCTGGGCCATCACTTTCTGCCTGGGCGTGTACTTGGGCTCGGGTGCGGTGGGTGTGTGATGTCCCGCGGTCTGGTTCCCGAACTCGTCGCGCAGTGGCTCCCCCGCTTGGGCGGACACCCTGAGGATGTGGACTGGGTGTCGGCACAGGTGCAGAAGCACATGGCCGCGCTGCCGGACCCGGTCCGGCTGAGCGTCGGTGCCCTCGGGCGGTCGTTGGACCTGCTCCCGGGCACCCGTTGGCTGGGACGACTGCCCGGAGGCGGGGAGTATGTGCGTCTGGTGAACACCTTGACCACGGTCGTCTACCTCAATGGACAGGGCGAGGACGCGTGAGAACCGAGGTCCTGGTGGTCGGCTCCGGGGCAGGTGGGGCCACCACAGCGGCGGTCCTCGCCGCGGCGGGTGTCGATGTCCTGATCGTCGAGGAGGGCCCAGAAGTCGCCCCAGGCTCACTGACACCGTTCAGCATCGACCAGATGCGTCAGCAGTACCGCAACATGGGTGAACTGATTGCGCTCGGGCTCCCCTCCGTGACCTTTGCGGAGGGGCGCTGTGTCGGGGGTTCCACGGAGGTCAACTCCGGGCTCTACCACCGTCCCCACGACATGACTCTGGAACGGTGGGCCCGAGGGTGGGATGTGAAGGACCTGGCGGCGGGTTCGCTGCTCGAGTTCTCCGAGCCGATCGAACGGAACCTGACCGTCTCGACGTTTCCTTCGGGTCCACCGCCGGCCTCGCGCCTGCTCCAGGAAGGGGCCGCCAGGCTCCAGTGGCATGCGCAGGAAATCCCGCGTTGGTTCCGGTTCGACTCTCCCATCACCGGAGTTCGACAGTCCATGAGTCTGACCTACCTCAGGCAGGCACGTCGGCATGGAGCGACTCTGTGGTCCGACACATGGGTCGAGCGGTTCATCGTGGAAAAGGGCCGCGCTATCGCCGCGTTGGTGCTCAGGGGGGACGGCACCCGGGACCGGATCGACTTCGACAGTGTCTTCGTGTGCGGCGGGGCGGTTCAGTCTGCGGCGCTGCTTCAGCGCAGCGGGATCAGACGGCACGTGGGCAAGACGCTCACGATGCACCCGACGGTCAAAGCCGTGGCCCACACCGCCGCACCTATCAACGACCCCACCGACGTCCCCGTCGTGCAGGTGCGTGAGTTCTACCCCCACATGTCCATCGGAGGGTCCGCCACCAACCTTCCGTTACTGGGCATGGCGTTGATGCGGACTCGTCGGCGTCTGGACGATCTGGCTGGTCTGCTGCCGCACATGCCCATCTACTACGCCGCGATCCGCACCCAGGGCCTCGGCCGCGTCACAGCGCTTCCGAGAATGCGGGATCCGCTCGTGACGTACCGGATCACGGGGCAGGACATCGCTCGCCTGCGCTCCGCCATGGGCCGCCTGCTCGAAGTGCTCCTGGCTGCCGACACGATCGAGGTGATCCCCTCCGCCTTGCATGCCGATCCGATCACGTCGGCGGCCCAGATCCCCGAGCAGGTCGCCAAAGTGACGCGTCGTACAGCAGACCTCATGACTGTCCACGTCTGCTCATCGGTTCCCATGGGCGAGGATCGCAGCAAGTGTGCGGTCGACTCCTACGGCCGCAGCCACGAAGTCGCCGGCGTCCTGGTGAATGACGCCTCGATCCTCAACGACGCCCCCGGCATCAATCCGCAGGGCACCGTGATGGCTCTCGCCACCCGCAATGCCGAACGTTTCCTGCTCGACCATGGGCAGACACCTGCTGCTCGGGAGTTCTCATGACGACTGGACTCGTGGTGACCGGAGGCGGTGGCTGGTTCGGCCGCAGTTTCCTGGCCAGTCTTGCCGAGACACCGCTCGGGCTGCCGATCGATGAGGTACGAGTCCTCGTCCACCACCCGACCGACGTCCCGCTGGTCCAGCAGAGTCTGCGCGCCGCCAAGATCTACGTCGGCGATGTGCGCTCAGACTCCGACGTCGCAGAACTCTACGAGGGTCTCGACACCACACATCTTGTGCACTCAGCGGCCGTGATCCACCCCGGCTCGGTGGCGGACTTCTTCTCCATCAACGCCGGCGGGACCGAGCGCATCGTCCGCGGTGCCCTCCAGCGGGGGCTACAGCGGATGGTGCACGTGTCCAGCAACTCCCCCATCGGTACCAACCCCAGCCCCGACGAGGTCTTCCGGGACAACGAGCCATACAACCCCTACTACGGCTACGGCGCATCGAAGATGCAGGCCGAGGTGATCGTCAAGGATCTACTGACCGCCGCCGCCGTGCCGGGGACCATTGTCCGGCCACCGTGGTTCTACGGGCCCTACCAGCCTGAGCGTCAGGCGCGGTTCCTCAAGACCGTGCGGCTGGGCACGTTCCCGCTGGTCGGCAAAGGGCTGAACCGCCGGTCCATGGTCTACACCGAACATCTCGCACTCGGCGTCCGCCTGGCGGCCACCACGGACCGGCCTGGCATCGGTACGTACTGGATCGCGGACTCGCAGCCCTACTCCATGCTGGAGATCCTGGACGCCGTGCGGGCGGCCGCCCGCGCCGAGGGTCTGGAGGTCGTCGACAAGGTGCTGCGGTTGCCCAACGCCGCCGGCGTGATGGCTGAGAAGGTGGACGCTGCCCTGCAGAAGCGTGGAAAGTACCAGCAGGAGATCCACGTGGCGGGAGAGCTGAACAAGAACATCGCCTGTTCGATCGCCGGGGCCAGGCGGGACCTCGGGTACGACCCGCAGATCTCGCTCGTGGAAGGAATGCGTCGCAGTTACCGCTACGGCCTCGAGAACGGGCAGGACGTCTGATGCGCACGCTGGTCACTGGCGGATCCGGCTTCTTCGGAACACTGCTGTGCGAACAGTTGGCGTCGACGGGGCACGCGGTCACCAACCTCGACATCAGCCGACCGGAGGATGCCGTCCCCGGCGTGACGTTCCTCGAGGCAGACATCCGGGACGTGCGTCTGGTGCAGCAGGCCTGCGCCGACACGGACGTGGTCTTCCACAACGTGGCGCAGGTCCCCCTGGCCAAGGATCCGGAGCTCTTCGAGTCGGTCAACTCCTTCGGCACTGCCAACCTGTTGCGTGCCTGCGAGCGCGCCGGGGTGCGGAAGGTCGTCTACACCTCCTCCTCGGCCGTGTTCGGCATCCCCGAAGCCAACCCGGTCACTGAGACGACTCCGCCCCGACCGGTCGAGGCGTACGGCAAGGCGAAACTGGACGGCGAGTTGTTGTGTCAGGCGGCGATCACTCGCGGTCTCGACGTGTCGATCGTGCGGCCTCGGACGATCCTCGGACACGGCCGGCTCGGCATCTTCGGGTTGCTCTTCGACTGGGTCGCCGACGGGGTGGACGTCTTCGTGTTCGACGGCGGACACAACCGGTACCAGTTCGTCCACGCCGCCGACCTTGCCAACGCGTGCATCCTGGCTGGCGAGCGGCCCGGCCCCGAGATCTACAACATCGGTACCCCCGACTTCGGCACCATGGGGGAGCTGATGCAGGCCCTATGCGATCACGCAGGCACGGGAGCGGGAGTGCGGTCCATCCCGAGCAAGGCGGCCGCGCCGGTGATGAAGGGCTTGTCACGTGTGGGGCTGGCACCGTTCGCCGACTACCACTGGCTGATGTACGCACGTGAGCTGTGGTTCGACACCACGAAGGCCGAGACCGAGTTGGGCTGGAAGGCGCAGTACTCGAACAGCGAGATGATCTGCGAGTCCTACGACTGGTTCCTGACCAACCGGGCGTCACTGTCCACACACGGAGTCAGCCACCACACGTCGACGGTGAAACAGGGCGTGCTGTCGGTGGGCAAGAAACTCATCGGCGCGTTGCCGGTCAAGGCCTAGAAGAAGACCCACCGCTTGTAGGCGAAGAACCTCACCACGGTGGCGACCGCGGTGGCCGCCGCCTTGATGATGTTGAGCCAGAGCCCGCTGGGTTCCCACAGTACTTCCGCCGCCACCACGACCACTTCGATGAACAGCACGGCGACCACGTTGATCGCGGTGAACGTTCCGTAGGCGTGCCATAGGGACTTGATCTCCCGGTGGGCGAACGTCCACTTGTAGTTGCCCACGAAGGCCACGGACATCGACACCACGAGCGCGATTCCGTTGGCCAGCCAGACCGGCCAGCCGAGCAGGAGCAGTGCGTTGAACAGGGCGAAGTCGACAACGACGGCGAAGATCCCGACTGCGAGGAAGGGGCCGACCTCCTTGCGCAGAGGAGTCGGGACCTCCTCGTCGATGTCAGGGGTGGCGCTCATCGTTCCCAGGGTAGCCAAGGAGCACGTCTGAACAGCGCCTCACTGCTCGTGCGCTGTGAACGGCACCGCTAGGGGACCAACCGCGGGCGCCGCCAGGACCGGCAATCGCGCGTTCGAGGTGTGCCACGTGCGCGGAGAACCCACAGCTGCCGCGGACACTGCCACGCGGTACTCGCCAGTCGCCAATGCGAGCCCGGGGGTCTCGAAGCGTATTGTCCGCTCGCCATCGATGCCGGTGCGCACGCCCGCGTCGGTGCTGCTCATGGCGACCAGCCGGGCCCCCTCCTCCGTCGCCAGATCCACACGGGCCTCGAAATCCGCCGAAGTGCCTTTGAACGTGGCTGTCACTGCGACCGCAGTCAGCCCGGCGGACGTGGCCGCCTCCGCACGCACTGCGACCACCTCCACGGGCGGCGGCAGGTGGTCCTGCGACTCCGGATGGCCCAGGCGGGCCCGGAACTCCCCGATCACCGCCGGCGCGGTACCGTCGGCCACGACATGACCGTGGTCCAGCAGGATCGCCCGGTCGCAGAACTCCTCGACCTGCCGCATGTCGTGGGTCACAAGGACGATCGTCCGGCCCTCTTGCTGGAAGCGGCGGATCACATCCAAGCATTTACGCTGGAAGGCCTCGTCCCCCACTGCGAGCACCTCATCGACCAGCAGGATGTCGGGCTGCGCATAGATCGCGACGGCGAAACCGAGGCGCACGAACATGCCCGACGAGTAGAACTTCATCGGGGTGTCGATGAACTGCTCGACACCGCTGAAATCGACGATCTCATCGAATCGCTGCCGAGCGACCTCACGTGGGATGCCCAGGACGTCGGCATTGAGATAGACGTTCTCGCGGCCGGTGAGGTCGTGGTGGAACCCCGCACCGAGCTCCAGAAGGGCTGCGAGGGTGCCTCGTCGCCGCACCTCTCCGCTGGTGGGCGTGAGCACCCCGCCGATGATCTTCAGCAGTGTGCTCTTACCCGAGCCGTTGTGCCCGATCAGTCCGACCGTGGAGCCCCCGGAGATGTCGGTGGTGACATCGTCGAGCGCCGTGAACCTCTCCTTGGTCGCGTGCCTGCGCAGGACCTTGGTGACGAACAGCCCCCGCAGGGTCTTCTCATGGCGCAGGGAGAAGGACTGCGTGACGTGGTCGATCTCCAGGGCAGGTGGGCGCATCACAGTTCCGCCGCGAAGTTCTCTTGCAGACGGTTGAAGATCCGCTGGGCGAGCCAGACCAACAGCGCGCACACCGCGACCGTTCCCCACAAGCGCAGTGCGAAGACGCTGTCGAAGTACTCCTGAGGCGGGGTGCCCGGCCATGCCCCCTGTTGGAAGGCCACCGTCGCCGCAGCCAACGGGTTGGCCATGTAGACATCGAACGCCCAGTCGGGCAGGCCGCGATCAGCGAGTGTCTGCTGTACTGTCCACCATCCGTAGAGGATCGGCGTCAGCCAGAAGAGCAACAGCAGTCCCACATCGACGATGAACTGCACGTCGCGGACATAGACGTTCAGCGCCCCCAGCAGCATTCCGCCTGCCAGGCCCAGCAGGACCACGATCAGGATGGCAGGGATCACGAACGGCACGTCCTGCAGGCGTGGCCAATGACCGGTCACGGCCATGGCACCCACCAGCACCAGCGACTGGAAGAAGAAGTTCACGATCGCCACGCCGGTGGTGGACAGCGGCAGCAGCTCCCGGCGTAGCGCCACCTTCTTGACCAGCGGAGCGTTCCACATGATCGACGTCGTGCCCAGGGTGACCGCTTCGGAGAACAGACCGAAAATCATCAGGCCGCAGAACATGAAGAACCCGAAGTTCTCGATCTGATCGCCGAACCCGAGGAACAACCCCAGCACCAGGCCGTACACCGCAAGCTGCACCAGCGGCTTGATCATCGTCCAGAGGATCCCCAGCACAGAACCCCGGTACCGGATGCTCAATTCCTTGCGGATCAGGCTCACCAGCAGCAGGCGCGCCGCCCAGATCTCGGCGACCGCGCTCCAGAAACCGCGCCAGAAGGGCTCTCGGCGGTTCACCACCTCGACGGCGCTCACACAGGTCACAATATGTCCGCCCACACGCGTTGTACTGCACCGGCAAGCGACAATGTGCGAGTGATCGTCGTGATGCATCCCTCCGACGAGTTGTACGGAGCCGACCGCGTGCTCATCGACGTCGTCGAGCGACTGCGTGCACGCGATGATGTGGTGGTCTGGTTGCCCACGGATGTGGACTACGACAGGCGTGGGCTGAGCCGGGCGCTGCACGACATGGGGACACCCGCCGAGCAGGTACCATTGCCCGTCCTGCGTCGCGCGTACGCGAATCCTCGCGACGTGTCGGCTGTGGCCGGACGCGCGGTCCAGATGGCCACCGCACTTCGAGGACTCTCACCCGATGAGGTGTATGTGAACACCTCGGCGCTGGCACCAGCGGTCCCCATCGCCCACGGGCTGAAGATCCCCACGACCCTGCACATCCACGAAACCTGGCGGCCCTTCGAGCGGCGTGTGCTGACCCCCATGTGCAGGCAGGCCGACGTGCTGATCACGGTGAGCGCCGCCACGCGTGCGGCGTTGCCGGAGGTTCTGCGCCGCCGTGCGGTGATCCGCCGGCACACGGTGTGTGCGCCGGCGGAGGATCCGGAACAGACCCGCGCGCTACGGGAGGCTTTCGCCGGCGGAGACAACCTGGTGGTCTACGCCGGCCGCTGGACTCCGGGCAAGGGGATCGCCGAACTACTCGCCGCAGTGAAGGGCAGCACCACGCATCTGGTCCTGCTCGGCGGGCCACCGCCGTCCGGCGAGGGCGTGGACGTGCTGGCGGCGATCGAGGCCGCGGGCGTCGGATCACAGGTCCACATCGTGGGCGAAGTCGACAACGTATGGCCCTACATATACGCCAGCGACGCGGTCGCCGTTCCCAGCATCGCACCGGAGAGTTACCCCACCATCGCTCTGGAGGCCCTCGCAGCCGGTCGACCGGTGATTGCCAGTGACATCGGCGGGCTCCCCGAGATCGTCACGGCGGATCGCGGGTGGCTTATACCACCGGGCGACATCAACGCCTGGGCAAGGTGTCTACGTGCACTGCCCCGCAGTGAGCATCTGCAACAATAGCCGGGTGCCTGGAGCAGCGACGGAGACGCGGGCGGTAGCCGCCGTCGTCGTGACGTACAACCGCACCGCACTTCTCGACCAGTGCCTCGTCGCCATCGAGAACCAGACCCACCGCCCGGATCTGATCATCGTGGTGGACAACGCCTCTGATGACGGCACGGCGGAGTACCTGGCCGAGCGCGTGTGGGGGATCGACCGACGGGTCATCACTCTTCCGCGCAACTACGGCGGCGCCATGGGTTTCGCGGTCGGGATGGCTGCTGCCCTGGCGGCCGATGCGGACTCGGTCTGGCTCATGGACGACGATGCGATCCCGACCGCGAGTGCCCTGGAGTACTTGTTGGAGGACACCAAGGTCGCCACTCGCGGTGGTCGACGACCCGCCTTCGCGTGCTCGATGGTGGTGTGGAGCGACGGAACGGTCGCACGTATGAACGTCCCCCGCGCCAATGCTGTCTGGAACCAGGCCGCTGCACGGATCGGGCGGGCTGTAGTCGATGTGGACAGCGCATCCTTCGTGTCGGCACTCATCCCCGCCGACCACATCCGCGCCGTGGGGCTGCCTCACATCGGCTACTTCAAGTGGTACGACGACACCGAATACACGCTGCGCCTGCGACGGGCGTACGGCCCCGGCATCTGCAGCATGAACAGCGTCGTCAAACACCTGTCGGCCAACAACGAAGGCGCCTTGCCCTGGCAGGCCACCGACTACAACGCCGCCGACCACGCCCGGGCTCTGCGCAACCGTGTCAACGCCTCCCTGACACTCAGCGACGTCCGCGGGTTTCTGTCGGTGAGCCGGGACGCCCTCATGACAGCGACGGCACCCTCCCAGCCGCTGCGCCGCAAGGGCCGCCTTCTGAAGGGCTACCTGAGCGGCTTCACCTACCGGCCACCGGTACTGCCCGCGGAGACCACGCGGGATTGACCCGGCGGCCGCTGGATCAGAGAAGCAAGCCGCTGTAGTGACCCGGGAAGCTGCTCGGGGTGAAGAACCAGCTCTCCAGCGCGTAGCGGTCCTCGGTGAAGCCCGGCTGGGTGCCGGTCTTGTGCAGCAGGTACTGATCGAAGAAGACCGCGTCCCCGGCTTGGAACACCGGCGACACGATGAGGTCGGACCCGCGTTCGCGGTCCACGACATCGGGGGCCACATCCCAGTCGAAGAATGCACCCGGAGTTCCCGTGGGAACGATGTGGTCGAGCCTGCGGGCGAGGATGTCCAGACCGGACGCCCTTTCACCGCAGTCGGACAGGGCGACCCACATATTGATCGTGTGCTTCTCCGCGCCCAGGAACGCCCCGTCCTGGTGCCAACTGGAGCCGGTGTCGGGCGGAACCCGGCGCAGGGTCCACTTCTCGAGACTGAGGACGGGCCTTTCACCGAGGTATGACCCGATGAGCTCGGGCAGCCCCACCTCCTGGAAGGCCCGGATGATGTACGTGGCACTACGTGGGGAGTCGGCGGCCGACAGCCCCGCTGCACCGTGGTTGAAGGACCGGAAGTGCGTGGCGCCGAGAACCTGACCGTTCACGTCGGTCAACGGAGTGTTCCACGCGGGGTCGACACGCTGACGATCCTGCTCGAAGGCAGCCATAGTGCTGTCGACCATCCCCCGCAGGTCCGCGCACACGGCCTCCGGGAAGAGGCCGCGCACGATGAGGACGCCGTGTCCACGCACGGCTGCGACCAGCGCGTCACGGTCGAGTTCGGCCGCCGGGATGTCCGGGATGCCGTTGGTGCACGTGATCTCCCGAGTGGTCTGCGGGGGCCACTCGACGTCGGTCGCAGGCACCTGCGAGGCACGCCGGAAGGCCTCGTTGCGCAGTCGAAGCTCGATCCGGGAGACGTCGTCTGCAGTCGGGTCCGAGGTAGCCGCGGCCACCAGAGCCGTAGCGGCCTGCACATCACCTGCATCCAGCAGGGCCTCGATCCCCGGGTGGTCCGCCAACACCAGGGTGTCCGGTGCATCCTGCACCGCGACCTGCGGTGCCCCCCGTCGCCTCCTGAGTCGGCTCAGCATGGTGTCACCCTCCTGAATGCAGCCTGCCTGTGCGTCGCAGTCCCTACAGTATGCCTATGTCCACCACCCCCGGGGTTCTTGTCGCGCGCGGGAGACGCCAGGCGTCCGCGCTGCGGGAGATGTACCGACGAGGTCGGCGTCGGCGCGCCTGGGTGCGTGAGCGGCACGCTCAGAGCCCGCCCCTGCGGGAGGCGCTGGCCGGTGATCTGGTCGCGACCCTTCGCTACCGCGGGGAGGAGCGACCCCTGTCGCGCTCAGAGATGGTTGCCGAGGCCGTCCGCCTATCGTGGGTCAGCGACGCCTTCTTCGCGCAGGTGCTCTACCGGGGCCGCGTGGCTGCGCTGCGCCGCGGTATTCCGGTCGTGCCCCGACTGTGTCATCTCGGCGCCATGACGCTGAGCCAGGTCTGCATCGGGGACCCCGTGGTGATCAAGGCGGGGCTCTACCTGCCCCACGGACAAGTGGTCGTCGACGGCATCACGGAGGTCGGACCCGGAGCCATCCTCTTCCCGTGGACGACCATCGGGCTGCGTGCGGGCAACTTCACCGGACCCCGCCTCGGTTCCGGCGTGCACGTCGGGACGGGGGCCAAAATCGTGGGCCCGGTATCGGTAGGCAGCGGGGCACGCCTGGGCGCGAACACGGTCGTGATCGACGACGTCCCGGGCGGGAGCACGGTCGTGGGGGTGCCCGCCCGAGTGGCAGGCGCCGCCCGGACATGATCCAGCAGATGGTGCGCCGGGCTCGCCGTAGGCCCCGCTTGAGTCTCGTGGTGGTCGTCTTCGACATGCCCACCCAGGCGATGAACACCATCCGATCCCTGTCCCCGGAACACCAGCGCGACGTCACCTCCCGCGACTACGAGGTGGTGGTCGTGGAGAACCGCTCGGCGAACCTGCTCGATCCCACCGAGGTCACGGCGCTCGGGCCGAACATCACCTACCTGCTGCGCGACGAGCCGGGACAGTCGCCGGCGCCGGCCATGAACGCCGGAGCGCGGGCGGCCCGCGCGGAAGTTCTCGCACTGCTGGTCGACGGCGCACGCATGGTGTCACCGGGCGTGGTGGCCACCATCCTGGCCGCCCAGCGGCTCGCCGCCGAACCCGTCGTGAGCGTCCCCGGCTACCACCTCGGACGGCGACTGCATCAAGAGGCCGTGCTCGACGGGTACTCCGCCGAGCAGGAGCAGCAGGCCCTCGCTGATCTCGACTGGATCTGCGACGGCTACCGCCTGTTCGACATGGCCGTGCTCAGTGCCTCGTGTGCAGGTGGCTTCCTGCGGCCCATCGGGGAGAGCAACTGCATCGCCGTGTCGCGGCGTCTGTTCGACAGGCTCGGCGGCTTCGACGAGGGGTTCACGACGATGGGCGGCGGTTTCGTGAACCTCGATTTCTACCGGCGGGCAGTGGATTCCGGAACCTTGATCCTGTTGCCGGGCGAAGGCACGTTCCACCAGTTCCACGGTGGTGCGACCACTGGCGCCGAGGGGGTGGACCGGGATGCCCTGCTCGAACAGATGCATGCCGAGTACACCCGCCTGCGTGGCCAGGTCCACGCGCCACCCGCCCAAGCGCCCATCCTGCTCGGTCAGGTGTCCTCCCACGCCGCGCCGTTCCTGCGGCACTCGGTGGATGCCTGGGTGAAGGCGGGTGAGGTGTGAGTCCCGAGATCTCGGTGGTCATCGTCGTACACGACATGCCCCAACAGGCCCTGAACACCCTCCGGTCGTTCGCCGTGGACTACCAGCGCCACGTGAGCCAGGACGATTACGAGGTCATCGTGGTGGAGAACGAGTCACCGAACCTGCTGGGTGAGCAGGCGGCGCTGTCCACCGGCGGGAATGTCCGCTACATGCTGCGTCCGAACGATGGCCACTCCCCCGTGCCGTCCCTCATCGAGGGGATCGCGGCGGCCCGCGGACAGTACCTTGGCATCGTCATCGACGGCGCGCGCATGGTGACCCCCCGCGTGCTGCACTACGCCCGTACGGCGTTCCGCATCACCGCCGACGCAGTGGTCAACGTGCCGGGGTACCACCTCGGACTGGCCGAGCAACACCGCAATCCCGAGCACGACGAGCAGACAGAGCGCCGCATCCTCAAACACATCGATTGGACCACCGACGGCTACCGCCTGTTCGAGGCCTCCGTGTTCTTCCGCGGCAGGCACCAGCACGGATTTCTCCTCCCGCTCATGGAGAGCAACTGTGTGTTCGTCAGCCGCTACGCCTACGACCTCATCGGGGGCGTCGAGCGCAGGTTCGACATGCCCGGCGGGGGGATGGTCAACCTCGATCTGTACAAGCGCCTCGTGGAGCGCCCCGGGGCACGCCTGTTCGTCACCCCCGGCGAGGGCACGTTCCACCAGTACCACGGCGGGGTCACGACGAAGGCCGACGAACGGCGCGAGGCGATGCTCGACGAGTTCCGCGCGCAGTACCAGCAGATCCGCGGCGTACGCTACACGATGCCGGACGCCACGCCCACACTGTTGGGAGCGGTGCCCGGCTGGGCCATGCCGGCCCTGACGTTCAGCGCCTCATGCGGTGTGCGGGGGTTGCTGCCGTGAGAATGCGTCGCCCCCGACCCCACCCCGCCTCCCGGATCCCGCCGAAGATCTCTGTGGTCGTGATCGTCTACGACATGCCGCTTCAGGCCATGAACACCTTGTACAGCCTGTCGCGGGCGTACCAGAGGAACATCGACGATGTCGCCTACGAGGTGGTCGTCGTCGAGAACCGTTCGCGCCGCACGCTCAAGGAACGCAAGGTCCTCGCCCTCGGCCCGGAGTTCCGCTACATCCTGCGTGACGAGAAGGGCGTCTCGCCGGTCTGGGCGCTACGCGAGGGGATCGAGGTCGCGCAGGGAGACATCATCGGCCTGATGATCGATGGTGCGCGCATGGTCACCCCCGGCGTCCTGCGCAACGTGGCGGACGCCTTCCGCGCCTTCCCCGACGCACTCGTGGCGACGGCCGGCTTCCACATCGGTGACGACGATCACCAGAACAGCGCCGACCGTGGTCATGATGAACGGTTCGAGAAGAGGCTGCTGGCGTCGATCCCTTGGAAGGAGAACGGGTACCTGCTCTACACGCTGTCCACGGTGAGCGGAGCGAACCCGTATGGGATCCTCCACCCGCTGATGGAGTCGAATTGCATGTTCGCCACGCGTGCGGCCATCGAGCAGATCGGCGGGCCGGACGTGCGCTTCGATCAGGAGGGCGGCGGCGTCCTCAACCTCGATCTCTTCCGGGAACTCGCCGAGGGGCCTTCCAGTCAGTTGGTCGTCCTGCCGGGAGAAGCGAGCTTCCACCAGTACCACGGCGGTGTGACCACCAAACAGGACAAGGACCGCGAGACACGGTTGCAGGCGTTCCGCGACCGCTACGTCGAGGTCCGCGGCAGACCCTTCCACGCCCCCCTGCGCGAACCCTTACTCCTTGGCGAGGTCTCGCCGTACGCCATGCCGTTCCTGCTCCACTCCGCGATACAAGGTCGCGACCGTTTCGAGGGTCGCATGCGCCGACCCATCTCACTGGCGGCATGGGAGGATGAGCCGGTCGTCAACAGTCTGGCGGTGCTGGCCAACCCCGTGGGACGTCCGCTCATCACCGATGCTGAAGGAGACACAATGGCGATCTACCTCCCCGACTCCGTCCGGCACTTCTACCCCCGCCGTCGGGAGTTCACGACCTGGGTGGATCACCTGCAGTTCGGCTACGACCTGGTGGCCGCCCTCCGGCCCCGCAAGATCGTCGAACTCGGCACGCACAACGGCGTCTCCTACTTCACGTTCTGCCAGTCCGTGGAAGAGCACGACCTCGAGACCCTGTGCTACGCGGTGGACACGTGGCAGGGCGAGGAGCACGCCGGCGTGTACGACGAGAGTGTGTACGCCTCGGTGGAGGATTTCAACAGGACCAACTTCCCCGGATTCTCCTACCTGATGCGCATGTACTTCAACGAGGCGCTCGAGCACTTCGAGGATGAGAGCATCGACCTGCTGCACATCGACGGCATGCACACCTACGAAGCGGTGCGCGACGACTACTTCGCATGGGAACCCAAGGTGAGCCCCGGTGGGATCGTCCTGTTCCACGACATCGAGGCACGCATGAAGGACTACGGGGTCTGGCGCTTCTGGGAGGATCTGCGCCACGAGTTCCCCGGGGACACCTTCGCCTTCCGGCACGGGTTCGGCCTCGGCGTGTGGCGCAAGCCGGGAGGTGAGCGGATCGACGAGCCGCTGATGAAGTACCTGTTCGATTCCACACCCGGCGAGCAGAGCGACCTGCGGGCCTTCTACGTGCACGCCGCGATGTACCACCACTACCGGCGGCAGGCCACGGGCGGTGCCTGACCGGCACTACCATCTGTCGAAGGTCCCTGACGGACGGGAAGCGACATGGGTGTACTGATCACCGGGATGCACCGGTCGGGGACGAGCATGTTCGGTCAATGGGCCGACACGATGGGTCTGTCCGCTGGAACAGGGCCAGGCTTCGAGACGACATCGGCGAACCCGCGCGGACTCTACGAGCGGCGTGACGTGGTCGAGTTCAACGATCGCTGGCTCGGTGTCCTCGGGGGTTCCTGGTGGGCACCACCCTTCGTGAAGGAGCAGACCTGGCGTTCCATCGACGAGCAGCACCTCGATCAGGACCGTCGGAACCTCGACCTGTTCGCGGCGGGTTTCCGCGATTGGTATGCCAAGGATCCGCGGCTCTCGCTGCTCCTGCCACTGTGGGACCGGCTCACGCTGCAGCGGCTGCCCATCGTCGTCGGACTGCGTCCGCCTCGCGATGTGGCGATGTCCCTGAATGTGCGCAACGGCACAACCTTGCGACGCGGTCTGGCCCTGTGGGTGGCCTACAACCGAGCCCTGCTGCGGCACACGGGCGGCCGGGACTTCATGATCCTGGATCTGCCGGCAACCACTCGGGATCCCGCCGATGCTGCAGACCGGATGCTGACGTTCCTGCGCGACGTGGGCCTGCCGGTGTCAGCCGATACCACGGCCATGGCATCCGGGATGGAGACCGACCTGATCCGCCAGGACTGTGAACGGCTCGAGGGCTCGGCGGAACGCCTGGCCGAGGACCTCGACCCGATCTATCGGGAACTCGCGGACATGCACGGCACGGCGCAAACGGACACCGTACACAGACTGCCACTGCCCGACTGGGCGGGCGAGGCACTCGACGAGCTCGGTGAGTTCTGGGACCTGACGGTGCAGTTGGACATCGCGCGCAACAGCGCGGCGGCCCGGCGTCGTTGGTGGGGCTCGCACTAGCAGTCGCGATGCAGAGCAGCAACCGGAAGTACCTCCCCCGCCTGGACATGCTGCGTGCAGTCGCCGCCTGGTGGGTCGTACTGCACCACTGCTTCACCATGATCCCGAAGTCCATGCTCGCAGAGACGACATGGACCGACAGCCTCAATCCGTTGCCGGTCGTGGTCACGGCTCCCTGGATCCCGCTGACACTGTTCATGGTGGTCAGCGGGTACTCGATCGGGCGGGGGCTCTCCGGGCACGATGTACGGTGGCGCGGCTACCTCACCGCACGCATCCTGCGGGTGGGGCCGCTGTACTGGCTGCTGCTGGCGCTGGGTGTGCTCACGGGCGCCCGCACGGTCGCCCAGTACCTGGGCATCGAGCAGGAGTCGCCCTGGACCTTCCTGGAGGCCGTCCTGATGGTGCCCACCACCTCCGCGTACACACCGTTCCCGTGGTTGGCGACCGCCTGGTCCGTGCGTATCGAGGTCGTGCTGTACCTCTTCGTACCCGCACTGGTGTGGGTACTGCGCAGGTGGCGCCCCGTACGTGCGGTCATCGCCATCGTGGCGGGTTGCCTGGTGATCATCGCCGTGCCGCTGCTGGCGGGCGCCGATGCCTGGGCGGTTCTGTACGCGAACGTTCCCGGTCGCCTCCTGGAGTTCGCCGGCGGACTGCTCCTGGCCTACCTGGGTCCTCGCGGGGTCGCTCGGACGACAGCCGTGCGCTGCCTGGCCGTGGCCCTGCTTGTGATGGTGACCATGGCGTACGTCTCCAACCACTCCGGCGGAGTCCACGCCATGCCAGGGACCGTACGCGGGGTCCTCTACACCGGGGGTCTCGTCGTCGCGCTCCTTCTGGTGCTTTGGGCCGAGGCCGACCACGTCCATGGCACACACCCGGTGGCGCGCGGTCTTGTCCGACTCGGGCAGTGGAGCTACTCCACCTACCTGTGGCACTTCACCGTACTGGCATTCATCGCCGTCCCACTCTCGGCCCGGATGACGATCGCCTGGAACCTTCCGGTGTGGCCCCATCTGCTCATCGGAACTCTGCTCACCGTTGCCTTAACCGTTCCGCTGAGTTTCGCGTCGTTCCGCTGGATCGAGACGCCGTTCCTTGGACTGCGCCCCCACTACGTGGTGCCTGCGCCGCAGGCATCGGCTCAGTCGCAGAGGTAGAAGGTGGTGCCGGGACTTCCAGCGGCGAACTCGACCTCGAGTGGCTCTCCGGTCTCCGGATCATCACCGACCACGAGGATCGTGTCCCCCGTGGCATCCGACCAGTAGTAGTGGGCGCCTGGGACCCCGGCGCGACTCACACCGATGGTTGAACGGTCGGGCTCGCTGTTGCCACCGCGGAACCCGATGCGGGTCCCGGGCGCGACCGTGCGTCGCACCGGCTGTGCGTGAGGGATGCACGCGCCCGAAGGGGACCCCCCGAGTTGAGGCATGCGCAGACTTATCAGGGCTGCCGCCTGCTGGGCGGGTGGCACGTCGATGTCGTCGAGATCCAGCCGGCCTTGCGCATAGGCGTCCCGCAGAAACCCCCAGGTCGTGTCGCCGACACCCCAATAGACTGTCGACCACCAGGGCCGCACCCACGCGGGCGTATCAGCGCCTGCAGGCGAACGAAGCATTCCCGCAACCAGTACCCGCTGCACGTTCTGGAACTTCCTGTTCAGGTCCACCTCCTCGGACAACTGCTGCACATTCACGGTCAGGCCGACCAGCAGTGGCACGGCGATGAGTAGGCCCCACTGCATTCCTCTGCTCACCAGCCCCTGGGCTCCCACCGCAACCACGGGAAGCAACAGTGCGGACGCGATGTACATGAAGCGCGACTGATACACCGCTTCCGGATCATCGCCGCGACCGAGGTAGGCGAGAAGGAGTACCACGCCGGCCGCACCGGCGAGGACGAACGGCTCGAGCAGGCGGACGTCGCGCGAACGCACTGCTCGCACCAGCCCCGCGATCACAGCAACCACGAGTATGAGTGCCAGGACCGACCCGCCTGCGATCGTCCGCGCCACCTCCTGCATCCCTACCACCAGCCAGGCGAAGGCGCCGGCGATAGAAGGTTTCCATCCCTCGGGCTGCGACCCGAAGGGGCTGTCCCACAGGAACCATGCGAGGTACACGGCCGATGCCGGTCCGACCAGTAGCGCTGCGGTCGCTAGGCTCCGTCGGCGCCAGGCGATCACCGCCGCCGCAGCGAGCACAGGGATGGCGATGCCGGAGGTGGCCACCGCTAGGCATGCCAGGGCACTGCCGATCACTTTGGACCAGAGAAGCGTGTGCGTGACCATGGCCGCCAGCACGACGCCCAGGGACAGGGCCAGCGCCAGCGGCATCTGGAACTGCGCCACCACGAGCGACCCTCCGTTGTACAGCGCCAACACACTCGCGCAGATCATCGCGACCCAGCCGCTCACCCCGATGCGCTTCATGATGGCCCACACCAGCACCACGACCGCCAGATGAATAAGGACTGAAAGGACCCGGTACGGCCAGTAGTCGGTGAACCCGACGAGGAGGAACATGACCTTGTAGATGACGACCGGTACCAGCGAGAAGTGCTGATTGTGGTCGCGCAGCAACGATGCGGGGTCACTCCACGCACGCGGACCCACCAACATCCAGTCGTCGGAGGCCGTCCACATCCCCCGCCCCATCCAGAGCAGCACCACCCCCGCCACGACCAGCCAGCCGCCGAACGCCACTGTGGCGGCCCCGGGCCTCGACCCACTAGACCCGGCCATCAGTGCGACCTCTCAACCCGTACCAGGCACCCGTCAACAACACCAGGAGTCCACCCCACACGTACAGGTTGTTGACCACCAATCCGGCCACGGGGTCGAGTGTCTGGGAGGCCATCCAGTTGCGCACGAACCAGGGCTCCCCGATCATCGTCACCGCCAGCACCCCCACCGACGCCGCGACCAGGGGGAACCGGCGGGCCGACCACCACGCAGCCGCGGCCAACGGGACGATCCAGACCCAGTGGTGGGTCCAGGACACAGGCGAGACCAGGACCCCGAGGACCGCGAGGTAACTCAGGCCCAGTGCCTGGTCCTTCGTCACCTCCAGACCGCGCAGCGCCAGCAGGAGCAGTACCCCGACGAGAATGGCTGAGCAGACCCACATCAGCTCCGCGGGCACCGTGGAGACCCCGGGCGCGGGGCCGAGGACACCGGGTGCCACGATCCGCAGCGCCATCCCTCGCAGCGACTGGTTCCACGTCACACCGGGATAGGTCCGGCCGGGGAGGTCCTGGTCGACGATCCCGGAGCTGAAGTACCGCTCCGTGATGCCCCACATCACGACCAGGGACAACGCCAGGCAGACCGCCACGGTCACGAGGAAGTTCCGCAGCGTCCGGCCCTGCCTGCTCCACAGGGGGTAGAGCACGAACACCAGCGGCGTGAGCTTGACCATGGCGGTGATGCCGGTCAGGATCCCCCGGCCGCGGGCGCGCACGGCCAATAGATCCACGCAGATCACCGCCATGAGCAGGACGTTGATCTGCCCCAGTCGCGTGTTGCTGGTGACCGGCTGCAGGAACTGCGCCCCGAGCAGGACGCCGGCACCCAGCACCGCCTGGGACCCGGTCACACCCACCAGTTGCATGCCGCGTGCCGGGTACGTGCGCAGCACGGCCCAGATCGCGGCGCCCATGAGCGCCGTGTTGCCCACACCCAGTACCAGCAGTCCCGGGGTCACAACGGTCAAGGGCAGGAAGACGATCAGGGAGAACGGCGGATAGGTGTACGGAAGGTTCCCCATCCCGAGTGGGCGACCATAGGGATCCGCACCCTCGACCAGCAGGCGTGCCCCCTCTGCGTACACCTGCAGATCCGGAATCGGCCAGCCGTTCCACGGACTGGGGAGCGCAAGCACCGCGACGAGGACAGCCGCCGTGGCCATGACACCCGCGAGCGCCCAGCGGAGCCCCTCCCGCGTCGTCCACCCGGGGCCACTCACCCGCCAAAGACTAGCCCGAAGGCACGCGCGGCGGATGGCGGCAGAGCCTCGCATAGGGTGACTCCCATGCGCGGGCAGGGCAACGACACCGTCGAGACCTCGCCGACGTCGACGGAACCGGCAGTAGGGTGCCCGCCCGCCGAGGGTCCACCGGCAGACGCCATCGCCACATCGGTCTTCGCGGCGATCGCAATGCTGTGCTTCCTCGCGTACACCTTCGTGTTCGGTGGGGACCTGTACGTCGGGAACGACGACCTGCTCCTGCTCACCTCGCGCCCGGACAGTGGGCTTGCTGCGGTGGTCGAACCCTTCTCGACTCATCTGGTCGCTGTGCCGTACGTGATCCAGGCCGTGCTGCTGAACGTGTTCGGCCTGAGCAGTGGGATCCCGTATGCGGCTGTCGCTGCGGCCGCGTGGATCGCCGGGGCGGTCGGGGTCCGTGTCATCGCCCGTCAGGCGCACGTCGGGCCGTGGATCTCGACAGTGGTGGCCAGCAGCGCCCTGTTCTGTGCGGTCATCTACCCCTATGTCCAGCCACACAGCTTCCAGGTCGCCCTGGCGGTGGCCTTCGGGTTCGCACTGGTGGCGGTCGCCAACGCACGCGTCTGGAGTCGCGGCAAGGCCGTGGCAGTGGTCACGCTGGCCCTACTGGCGCTTGCGACCTCAGCGGTGGCCGCATCGTTCGTCGTCGCCGCCGGAATCGTCCTGTGGGTCCGGCGGGGACTGCGCAGCGCGGTGATACTGCTGCTCCTCCCGACACTTGTGTTCGCCACCTGGTACCTCATGCTGGGCAGCGGTCAATTGCAGGAGCTCCCGTTGTCCCTATGGGACCAGCCCGTGACCCTGTGGCTGCAGTGGCCCAAAGCCGGCTACGCAGCAGCCCTCGAAGCGTTGTCCGGCTGGCGGGTTCTCGCAGCTGTGCTGGCCGTCACCACCGCGGCCGGGATGGTGGTGGCCTGGCGCCGGACGGAGCTCGTGACACTCGCGGCACCCCTGGCCCTGGGTGCGGCTGGATTCCTCCACTTGATGAATGCGATGGTGCTCCGGTTCTGGGTCGGACCCGTGGGTGCAACACACGGTCGGTTCGTCTACGTGACCGTACTGACGCTCCTGCCTCTGATGGCGGTGGCGTTCGGGGCGTTGGCATCCGTCTGGCGGCCCCTCGGTGCGCTGGTGTTGCTCCTCGCGCTACCAGTGCCTGTCAACTTGGCGCACCTGCGCGACCTGCAGGCTCTGGCCGTGGCCGAGACCTCGGATTCCGCACAGTCGATCACGGCGCTGGCGATGTCACCTGACCTGGATCGTGTTCCGGGCTGGGTGCGTCCCTACCCCAACAACGTCCTTCTGAACGACTTGTCCGCCCTGGATGTGCACTTCGTGCGGTACCTGCGGGACACGGGCAGGCTTCCGGTGGGGGCCGCCCCGACACCGGTCAGACAGGCCCAAACCCCGGTACGACTGGGACTGGCCGTGGTGGACAACGAGCCCACCTCGCCGCCTGCCGGCACGACATGCACCCGGTACTCAGGTCCGGCCATCATCGACGAGGCACCTGGCCACCGCTTCACGGTGGCCGGCGCAACAGAGACGGACCCGGTGGCGATCCAGGCCGCTATCGAGGGCGACGACGCGAGCACGGTGGACTTCCGCAGTGGGACCCCGATGACGTTCGAAGTGATGCTGCCCGCGACGTACGTCCTGCAACCCATAGGTGACACCTACACACTGTGCCGATCCTGAGCCTCCGATCCACGTTGTTCACGTGCTCTCCCGCGCCCACCCACTACCCTGAACGTGGAGGTACATCGTGGGATTGTTGGATCGTTTCGAGCAGCGCGTCGACCGTGCGGTGAACGGCGCCTTCGCGAAGGCCTTCAAGTCCGAACTCCAGCCGGTCGAGATCGCCGCAGCACTCACCAACGAGATGGACTCCCGCGCAGCGGTCGTCTCGCGGGCCCGCACGGTCGTCCCCAACGTCTACACCGTGATCGTGAGCACCGAGGACTACGACCGGCTCAGTGTCTACGACGAGACCCTGGTGGGCGAGTTCGCCGTGATGATCCGCGACTACGCACAGCAGCAGCAGTACTCGTTCCTGGGTAGCGTGACGGTGGCCATGCAGCCGTCCGAGGACAGTGCCCAGGGAACCGTGGAGATCATCAGCGAGGCCCGGGTCGACCACGACGTGGCGCCCGCGGCCGGCCCGCCGGCAGGGTCCGCACCCCGGCTCGAGGGGAAGCTCGGCACGTTCCAGCTGTCCCGCGCTGTCACCCGGATCGGCCGTGGTGCCGACTCCGACATCCGGATCGAGGATCCAGGAGTTTCACGCCACCACGCGGAGGTGCGCATCGGCTCCGACGTGATCCTGCGCGACCTCGGATCGACCAACGGGACGTACGTCAACGGCACCCTGATCGCCGAACAGCCCCTGCGTGACGGTGCGGTGATCACCATCGGGTCGACCAACCTCACGTTCCGGAGCGCCGTATGAGTGAACTCGTACTGACACTGCTGCGATGGGGGATCCTCATCGCGCTGTGGCTGTTCGTGATGTTCACCCTCGGGGCGCTGCGCCGGGACCTCGAAGCCCCGCCGGAGGGTGCCTCCGCGTTGCCGCGGCCCCAACCCCAGCCGCAGGCCCGGCCCAAGCGGGCACCGCGCACGTCCCGCAAGCGGGCGAGCAACCTCGTCGTGACCAGCGGACACCTGTCCGGGACCGTGATCCCCCTGGGGTCGGCACCCATCAGCATCGGGCGGGCACCGGACTCCACCCTCGTCGTGGATGACGAGTACGCCTCGGCCCGGCACGCGCGGCTGTTCCCCCACGAGGGGCAGTGGGTCGCAGAGGACCTCGGATCGACCAACGGCACCTGGATCGGCAAGACCCGGCTCACGGCGCCGACCGTGCTGCAGGTCGGCCAGTCACTGCGGGTGGGGCAGACAGTCCTCGAGTTGCGGAAGTAGCGCCATGCCCTTGGTCTTCCGCTACGCGGCGCGCAGCGACGTCGGACTCGTGCGGCAGGGCAATGAGGACTCCGGCTTCGCTTCGGACAATCTGCTGATCGTCGCCGACGGTATGGGCGGACACGTCGCCGGCGAGATGGCCAGCGCGACCGTGACCGCCATCCTGGCGGGTCTTCCCATCGCCGAGAGCGAGGACGTGCTCACCCAACTCGCCGACGCCGTGGACGAGGCCCAGCTCGAGATGCGTCACATCATCGCGGAGCAGCCCGACTTCCAGGGGATGGGTACCACCGTCACCGTCGTGTGCTGGCAGGGCGACCGCGCGTCGCTGGCCCACGTCGGCGATTCCCGCGCGTACATGCTGCGCGACGGCGAGTTGCTGCGACTGACCAAGGACCACACCTACGTCCAGACGCTCGTCGACGCCGGTCAGATCACCGAGGAGGAGGCCGCCACCCACCGGCGGCGCAACCTGCTGATCCGCGCCATCGACGGGGTGAACACCGTGGAGCCCGACCTGAGCATCCGTGAGGTGCACGCGGGCGACCGCATCATGCTGTGCACCGACGGGCTGTCCGGAGTCCTGCGTGATGAGGAGATCCTGCAACTTCTCAGCCGCAGCGACCCGCCGGGCGCGGTCACCGCCCTTGTGGAGGCCGCCATCGAGCGAGGCGCGCCGGACAACGTCACCTGCGTGGTGGCCGATGTCGCCCAGGTCGACGACCCGCCGGTGGGAAACCGGCCGGTGGTGGTGGGTGCGGCCGCCGAACCGCGGACGCGCTCGCAGTTGCCCGGCGTGGACTTCCCACAGGACAGTCAGCCCGTCGACACCCCCGAACCCACCCCGTGGACGGAAGAACCCCTCACGCCGTCGCGCCCACGCCGGGGCCGCTGGATCGCAGCGGCTGTGGCTGCCCTGTTGGTCGTGGGCCTGCTCGGCGGTGCGTGGTTGTGGATCGGTGGCCAGTACTACGTGGGCAACAAAGACGGCTACGTCGCGGTCTACCAAGGGGTGCCTCAGAACCTGGGCTCCATCCCGCTGTCCAGCGTGGTCGAGACCACCGCCATACCTAGCGTGCAGTTGCCGGTCTACGCACAGGAACTGGTCAACGCGACCATTGCCGCAGCGAGTCGGGCGGACGCGGACCGGATCGTCGCCATCCTCGACGAACAAGCGGCCACCTGCCGCAGCAAACCCAAGACCGAGGGCTGCCCCGGCGCAACCGCGAGCCCCACCCCGAGTCCGAGCCCGTCGGTGACGCCATGAGGCCCCGCCGTGTCGAACTCGGACTGCTGATCCTCGTGTGGGCGATCGGCAGCGTCTGTTACGCCACCGTCGACCTCGCGACCCTGGGCACGCTGCCGGTGAACTACCTGGCGCTGCTGCTCGGCAGTGGTGCAGTCCTGCTGATCGGGCACATCGTGGTGCGCAGGCTGGCCCCGCACGCCGACCCGGTGCTGTTCCCTGTGGCGGCGATGCTGAACATGCTCGGACTGGTGATGATCCACCGGCTCGACGTCGCCGCCCAACTGCGCGCCGAGGTCACCGATGAGAAGGCGCCGAGCCCGGACGCCGTCGCGCAGGCCACCTGGGTCCTGGTGGCGCTGGTCCTGTTCACCCTCGTGCTGTTCCTGGTCACCGATCACCGGCGGTTGCAGCGCTACACCTACACCTCGGGGGTCGCCGGCGTCGTGCTCCTGCTGCTGCCGCTCGTGCCGATCCTTGGTACGAGCATCAACGGCGCCCGGCTGTGGGTGCGCCTCGGCCCGTTCTCATTCCAGCCCTCGGAGTTGGCCAAGATCGCGCTGACGATCTTCTTCGCCGGCTACCTGGTGCGCAAGCGCGAGGCGTTGGCCACTGTGCGCCGCAAGGTCCTCGGCCTCGGCATCCCGCGGGGTCGGGATTTCGGTCCTCTGCTGGTGGCCTGGCTGGTGGCTCTGGGCGTGCTCGCCTTCGAGCGGGACCTCGGTACGGCGCTGATGTTCTTCGGGGTCTTCGTCATCCTGCTGTACGTCTCCACCCAGCGCCGCAGTTGGCTCATCATCGGCGCGGGGTTGTTCGCGCTGGCCGCCGTGCTGGGGTACCTGGCGTTCGGCCACGTCCAGCTGCGGGTGAAGATCTGGCTGGACCCGTGGACCTACGCCAACGACGAGGGTTACCAACTCGTCCAGGCCTTGTTCGGACTGGCCAGTGGGGGGCTGTTCGGGACCGGACTCGGCGAGGGCTACCCACAGTTCATCCCGTTCGCCAAGACGGACTTCATCGCCGCCGCCCTCGGCGAGGAACTCGGGCTCGCCGGGATGATGGCCATCGTCATGCTGTTCGCGATCCTGGTGGAGCGCGGTCTGCGCACCGGCCTCGCCTGCCGGGATCCGTTCGGCACGCTGCTTGCCGTGGGCCTGTCCAGCGTGTTCGCATTGCAGGTCCTCGTGACGATCGGCGGTGTCACCCGACTCATCCCACTCACCGGCCTCACGACACCCTTCCTGTCCTACGGCGGGTCCGCGCTGGTCTGCAACTGGATGATGATCGCCTTGCTGTTGCGCATCAGTGACCGCAATCGGCGGCCGGCGGTCATCGCCCAGAGCGCCGACGAGGCCATGACCCAGATGATCCGCGTGGGGATCGACCGATGATCCGCGCGATCCGCCGCCTCGGCTGGGTGTTCGGCATCCTCGCGATCCTGCTGGTCGTCAATCTCACGTTCCAGCAGTTCATCCTGGCGCCGAAGATCAACGCCCAGCCCGGAAACCAACGCACTGTGCTCGCGGAGTACGAACGCGAACGCGGCCCCATCCTCGTGGGGACCAAGCCCGTGGCACGGTCCGTCGCCACCCCGAAGCAGACCTTCAAGTTCCTGCGCACCTACTCCGACGGGGTCCTGTACGCACCGGCCACCGGCTTCTACTCGTCGTTGTACGGCTCGACCGGCCTCGAACGCACGGAGAACGAGATCCTGTCCGGCAACGACCCGCGGTTGTTCGTCGACCGCATCGAGCAACTCGTCGCCGGCCGCGTGCCGGAGGGCGGTGCCGTCCAGACGACCCTGCTGGCATCCGCGCAGAAGGCCGCCGCCTCCGGCCTGGGAAGCAACATCGGCTCGGTGACCGCGATCGATCCGAAGACCGGGGCCATCCTCGCCCTGGTGCAGTCGCCGAGCTTCGACCCCAACGGCCTGTCCACCCACGACGCCGCCGCCGCGCAGGACTACTACGAGCAACTCGAGGCGGACCCCGACAAGCCACTTCTCAACCGCCCGTTGGTTCAGACCATCCCACCGGGTTCCACGTTCAAACTCGTGACCGCCGCTGCCGCCCTCGAAGCGGGGTACGAGCCCAACTCGACGGTGCCCGGCCCTGCGCTGTACCCGCTGCCGGGGTCGAGCAAGTCCCTGCCCAACTGGTTCCGCGGACCGTGTGGGCCCAACGATCAGACCACCCTTGCCGAGGCGCTGGCCGTCTCCTGTAACACGGCGTTCGCGTACCTCGGCAACGACCTCGGCGCCGACGCGCTGCGCACGCAGGCGAACAAGTTCGGCTTCGAGTCCTCGTTCGATGTGCCCATGACGGCGGCCACCTCACGATTCCCGGAGGATCCTGACGACGCCCAGACGGCCATGAGCGCCATCGGACAGTTCGATGTGGCCGCCACCAGCCTGCAGATGGCCATGGTCACGGCGAGCATCGCCAACCAGGGCGTGACCATGTACCCCTACCTGGTCAACCAGGTGCTCGCCCCCGACCTGACCGTGCTGTCGCAGACCCAGCCCCGGGAGTTCGAACGGGCCATGTCCGAGCAGAATGCGGGCGCGCTCATGGGGATGATGGTGCAGGTGGTCAACTCCGGCACCGGATCCAACGCACGCATCCCGGGGGTCAGTGTGGGTGGCAAGACCGGGACTGCCGAAACAGGAGCCGGCCGGCCCAACATCGCCTGGTTCGTGGCGGCCGCCCCAGCCGAGGATCCGCAGGTCGCGGTCGCGGTCGCCGTCGAGAACACCGGACAGCCCGAGGTCAGTGGAAATCAGGTGGCCGCGCCCATTGCCCGCGCGGTGATAGAGGCGGTGCTGCAACGATGAGCCCCAGGAGGTTCAGGTGACCACATCGCGACGGCTCGGGGATCGCTACGAGCTCGGTGACACGCTCGGCCGCGGTGGTATGGCTGAGGTGTTCGAGGGACAGGACCTGCGGCTCAACAGGCGCGTGGCGGTCAAGGTGCTGCGCCCGGATCTGGCCCGCGACCCCTCCTTCCAGAGTCGCTTCCGTCGCGAGGCGCAGTCGGCTGCCAGCCTGAACGACCCGAACATCGTGGCGGTGTACGACACCGGCGAGGACGTCCTCGACGGCGGCGGCGAGCATGTGATGGTCCCGTACATCGTCATGGAGTACGTCGACGGTCACACTCTGCGCGAGTTGATGAGCAGCGGTCGGCGACTGCTTCCCGAACGCAGCCTGGAGATCATGGCCGGCGTGCTCAGCGCTCTGGACTACTCCCACGCCCACGGAATCATCCACCGCGACATCAAGCCCGGCAACGTCATGCTCACGCGCAGCGGCGATGTGAAGGTCATGGACTTCGGCATCGCCCGGGCAGTGGCCGATGCCCAGGCCACGATGACCCAGGGCAACGCCGTGATGGGCACCGCACAGTACCTGTCTCCGGAGCAGGCGCGCGGGGAGGTCGTCGACGCCCGTTCGGACCTCTATTCAGCGGGCTGTCTCTTCTACGAACTGCTCACCGGACGTCCTCCCTTCCAGGGCGAGAGTGCGGTGTCGGTGGCCTACCAGCACGTCAGCGAAACACCCGTCCCACCGTCGCAGGTCGACCCGGCCGTCCCGCCGGCGCTCGACCCGTTGGTGCTCAAGTCCTTGGCCAAAGACCCGGCGGATCGGTATCAGAGCGCCAACGAGTTCAAGGCCGACGTGGAGCGCGCGATGGCGGGCCTTCCGGTCACAGGCACGATCCCCACACTTCGCGCCACGGTCCCACCGACCGCGAACACGGCGGCGATACAACCGGTCGCGGCCGGTGAACCGGCGCAGGCAGGCAGCGGCAAGCGCAGTCCGTGGGCCTGGCTCGGCGTCACAGTGCTGGTGCTGGCCGTGGCAGCCGCCGCTCTGTTCCTGGGCCGCAACCTGTTCGACACCGGATCCGGGGAACGGGTCACCGTGCCCGACGTGGTGGGTATGACGATCGACGAGGCCCAGCGGGCCTTGGAGTCACAAGGACTCAAACTGGGAGCACAGACGCCGCAGACCTCCGATGAACCCGAGGACACGGTCCTGTCCCAGAACCCGCAGGCGGACACCCGGCTCGCCGTAGGTGAGGCAGTGACCGTGACGGTCTCGGCGGGCAAGCAACAGACCCAGGTGCCTCCGCTGGAGGGGCTGACCAGTCTCGACGACGTCCGCACCGCGCTCAGGGACGCCAAACTCGAACTCGGCAACGTCAAGCAGGTCGAGTCAAGCGAACCCGAAGGCCTGGTCCTCAATCAGGACCCGCAGGCGTTCACCACCGTCGACGTCGGGACGAAGGTGAACATCGAGGTCTCCACCGGAGTGGTCGACGTGCCCGGTGTCATCGGCTTCACGCAGTCGGCAGCGACCTCGGCGCTGTCCAAGGCAGGTCTCGATGTCAGCGTTGTGACCGCCTCCTCCGACCAGCCCAGCGGCATCGTCACCAACCAGGATCCGCCGGAGGGTTCTCAGGTGAAGAAGGGAACGACGGTGACGATCACCGTGTCCAGCGGGCCGGCCCCCACGCAGCCGCCCACCGAGCCCCCGACCCCGTCGGGTGAGGTGACGCAATCGCCCTGAGTCTGGGCGATCCGTGAGCATTGAGGAGATCCGTGAGCGTCGCGGATGCGACGAAGCGCTCCCCGATCACCGAAGTGCTCACGGATCTTGCGACCCGCGGTGACCCACCCCGCTGACCGCCAGCAGGAACCCCGCCACCGCGAACACCCCGAGGGTGATGCTCACCTGTGCGGTGAGGAACATCGGCTCGTCACCGCCGGGCTCCCATCCCGGCACGGCCCGCTCACCGACGTCGTAAACCAACCACAACGCGGCGGCCATCGCTGCGGCCAGTAACCCTCTGACGACAGCACTCGCGGTCGATCCCACCAGCCCGGCGGCGAGGAGACCCCCGATCAGTAGACCCCACCCGACCGCCATGTCGATCCAGATGGTGTCATCAGTCGCCTCCTGCGTCCGCGCGCCGGGCCACAGCAGCAGGACCAGCACCGGCGCGGCGATCAGGACCAGCACCACCGGCCCCCAGCGCGGGGGTTCCCGCAGTGCCGGGCCGGCCACCCAGCGCGCCACCAGGAGCAGTACCACCAGAAGCGCCACGCCGACGCCCAGCCGCCAGACGAAGTCGGGAATGACTTCAGTGGTCGCCCCGACGGACGCGAAGACCGGTGCCGCCACCAGGCGCAGGGGGCCGATGGCCGCCCCGAGACAGGTGAGACCGGCCGCGACGAACATGCCCTCGCGCAGCAGAGGCACGGCGATCGCGAGCGCCAGCACAGCCACCACGGTCATGGTCAGCGCATGCGGGCCGACGCTGGGGGCCGGTAGTTCGATGGCCTCCTGGAGGAACCATCTGCGCAGGATCCACCACTGGGAGACCCAAGCGATGGCGAAGAACAGGCCGAAGAAGCCCACTACCGCGGCCAGCCATCTCGCCGGGACGTTGCGGGACGTGACCTCGGATTCGAGAACCCCCGTCATGATGCACCTCCATCGCCGCTATCGGCGCCCGAAAGGTGCTACTTGACCTTCAGCCCACGACCGGCGACAAACCTTCACTCCGGCGCACCGCATCCGGATCCCCGCAGGCGGCCAGCCAGTTCGCCAGCATCCGGTGCCCACCTTCCGTGAGCACCGACTCGGGGTGGAACTGCACCCCCTCCACGGCGAGCTCCCGGTGCCGGATCCCCATGATGACCCCGCTCGGCGTGGTCGCGCTGACTTCGAGCACCAGCGGTACGGTCTCCGGGACGACGGCAAGGGAGTGGTACCGGGTGGCGGTCATGGGGTTGGGCAGACCAGCGAAGACCCCGCGGCCGTCATGCTCGACGCGGGAGGTCTTCCCGTGCAGGAGTTCCGGGGCCCGGCTGACGGTGGCGCCGTACACCTCGGCGATGGCCTGATGACCCAGGCACACCCCGAAGATCGGGATCTCACCGGCGTAACGGCGGATGACGTCCATGCAGATACCTGCGGTGTCCGGCGTGCCGGGACCCGGTGAGAGCAGAACCCCGTCATGGCCCGCGACGTCGTCGAGACCGATCTCGTCGTTGCGCACCACCTCACACTCGACCTTCAACTCCCCGAGGTACTGCACGAGGTTGTAGACGAAACTGTCGTAGTTGTCGATGACGAGCACCGTCATGAGCGGGTCTCCTTCTCGGGCAGCGGGGTGGCACTGTCGATGTTCAGTGGACCGTCGTAACCGGGCAACGTCACTTGGTCCAGGCGCACCTGCTCGTAGCCGAGGCCGAAGAACTCGACAGCAGCCTGGAATCCGCGCAGGTAGTCGTCGCGCGCCAGTTCCCGCTCCATGTCCGCCTGGTCACCCACACCGATCACCACGAACGGCGGCGAGTAGACCCGGCCCTGCAGGATCAGGGTGTTTCCGACGCACCGCACGGCACTGGTGTTGATGAGGCGCTGATCCATCACCTGGATCCCTTGCGCGCCTGCCCGCCACATCGCGTTGATCACGGCTTGCAGATCCTGTTGGTGGACCACGAGGTCGTCCGGGTTGGCCTCCTCGTTGCCCTCGGCAGGCGCGTCGGTCAGCGTGACCGACACCGCCGGTCCGGTCAGCGGGACCAGCCCTACCGGTGCCGACAGGGCATCGACGGCGCCCTGGGCGCGGGCGGCCGCTGTGCCCTCCTGCTCCTTGCTCAACTCGGCCACCCTGGACTGCAGGTCGGTGACCTGGTTCTGCCGCTGGTCGACCACCGCGGCCCGTTCTGCCACGACGTCCTTGAGTGCGGCGGTGTCGCTGCGCAGATCGGTGCCGGCCGCAGTGTTGGCGCTCGCGGCGAAACCGAACCCGGCGATCCCGAAGACCACCGCGGCCAGGACCGCCCACCACCTCGCACTCACGGTTCCACAGTACGGCGCGGTAAAGTGGCGTCCGTGCCCGAATCCCGTTCCCGCCGCAAGAAGGACCAGTCGGTCGACAAGCGCACGCCCGTGAAGATCGGCAGCCCTCGCTGGGTGGCCCCGACGATGATCGCTCTGTTCGTGCTTGGCCTGCTGTGGGTCTGCGCGTGGTACATCGCCCCGGACGCCCCGATCCTCAGCGACCTCGGCTTCTGGAACCTCGTGGGCGGATTCGTCCTTATCGCCCTCGGATTCGTCGTGTCCACCAAATGGCGCTAATCACACAGGTGTAGTTCTACACAGGTGGGGAAAAGCCTGTGGATAACTTCCCGCGCCGGGGTTAAAGCAGCTCGACGATCGTGGCGTTGGCCATGCCGCCGCCCTCACACATGGTCTGCAGGCCGTAACGGATGTCGTTGCGCTTCATCTGGTGGATCAACGTCGTCATCAGCCGCGCGCCGGAGGCTCCGAGCGGGTGGCCGAGCGCGATGGCGCCACCATTCGGATTGGTGATCTTCGGGTCCGCGCCGGTTTCGGCGAACCAGGCCCCGACCACGGAGGCGAAGGCCTCGTTGATCTCGATCGCTCCGATCTCATCGAGGCGCAGTCCGGCCTTGTCGAGCGCCTTCTGGGTCGCCGGGATCGGGCCGGTCAGCATCATGATCGGGTCGACGCCTGCCATGACGCCGGTGTGGAAGCGCACAAGCGGCGTGAGCCCGAGTTCGGCGGCCTTCTCGCTGGTCATCACCAACAGCGCCGCTGATCCATCCGAGATCTGTGAGGCGTTGCCGGCCGTCACCACGCCACCGTCCACGAAGGGCGTGGGCAACCCGGCCAACTTCTCCACCGAGGACCCTGGGCGGATCCCCTGGTCGGCGGTCACTCCGGCGACCTCCACGATCTCCTCGGCGAAAAGCCCATCGGCCGTCGCCCTGGCGGCCCGCTCATGGGACTCCACAGCCATCTCGTCGAGGTATGTGCGCGACAGGTTCCACTTCTCGGCGATCATCTCCGCGGACACACCCTGGTTGACCAGTTTGCCGTCGTAGCGGTCGATCATCATCGGCCCGAACGGTCCGTCGCCGCCCTTGCCGTTGGAGAACATCGGGATGCGCGACATGGACTCGACACCACCTGCGACGACGACGTCGTAGTGCCCCGCGATGACACCGGCGGCGGCGAAGTGCAGCGCCTGTTGGCTGGAGCCGCACTGGCGGTCGACTGTGGTGCCGGGCACAGTCTCCGGGAAGCCGGCGGCCAGGGCCGCGTTGCGTCCGATGTTGAAGCCCTGCTCCCCCACCTGGGAGACGCAGCCCCAGATCACATCGTCGATGAGTGCCGGGTCGATGCCCGCACGCTGTACAAGACCCTGCAGCGCAAGTGCGGACAGATCCACGGCATGGATCCCGGACAGGGCACCCTTCTCGGGCTTGCCCACTCCGACAGGTGTGCGGACAGCGGCGACGACGACGGCATCTCGGTTGGTCATGGACCCGATGTTACCGGTCAGTAACTTAGGCTGTCCAGGGCCCCTAACCGATCGGCACCAGCGAGGTGATCTCGTTGGCCCTCCACACCGCGATGCCCGCAAGCACGAGCACGATCACAGCCAGACCGATCACTTGCACGAGCGCCTGGCTCTTGCCACGCGGAGCCTTCGAGAGGACGAAGGCCACCGCGGCGCCGGTGACCAGTCCCCCGAGGTGGGCGCGCCAGTCGACACCCGGAGCGATGAAGCCGATCACCACGTTGATCCCGATCAGCACCAGCACCTGCGTGATGTCCGCCCGCAGATGCCTACCCGCGACCACCAAGGCGCCCATCAGACCGAAGATCGCACCGCTGGCACCCACAGACACGGTGTTGATCGTGGAGAACGAGAAGGATGCCACCGCCCCACCGAGTCCGGCGATGAGGAACAGCGCTAGAAAGCGGACGTGCCCGAGCAACCTCTCCAACGGGGGACCGAGCACGTACAGCACGTACATGTTGAAGGCCAGGTGCAGCCAGCTGCCGTGCAGGAACACCGAGGTGAGCAGTCGGTACCACTCGTCGTTCACGGCCACGGCCGCCGGCCACATGCCCCAATCGGAGGCCACGGCGTTGACGCCGACCAGGAACTGCACCACGAAGATGGCCACGCAGATGCCGATCAGCGTGATCGTCACCGTGCTCGAGGACGTGAGGCGACCGCCGAAGACCGTGCGGGGTTCACGCACGGCGGATTGTCCTGCGGACACACACTCCGGGCACTGGAAGCCGACCGGCGCAGAGTTCATGCACTCCGGGCAGATCGGTCGATCACAGCGGGTGCAGCGGATCCAGGTGGGCCGGTCCGGGTGCCGGTAGCAGACCGGCGCCGGCTCGGGTGTGCTCACGTGATGATGTCGACCGACTCGATCACGACGTCGTCGATGGGCTTGTCCATCCGGCCGGTCGCGGTGGTGGCGATGGCGTCGACCACGTCCCGACTGGCCTGGTCGGCGACCTCGCCGAAGATCGTGTGCTTGAAGTTCAGGTGCGGGGTCTTGCCCACGGTGATGAAGAACTGGGAGCCGTTGGTGTTGGGTCCGGCGTTGGCCATGGCCAACAGGTACGGGCGGTCGAACTGCAGCTCGGGGTGGAACTCGTCGGCGAAGCGGTAGCCCGGGCCCCCGGTACCGTTCCCGATCGGGCATCCGCCCTGGATCATGAAGCCGCTGATGACGCGGTGGAAGGTCACGCCGTTGTACAGCGGACCGCTGCCGGGCTTACCCGTCGTGGGGTCCACCCACTCCTTCGTGCCGTCGGCGAGCCCGACGAAGTTGGCCACGGTCTTGGGGGCCTGGTTGTCGAACAGGGTCAGTCGGATGTCACCACGATTGGTGTGCAGAACGGCTTCGGTCATGGCCCTGATCCTTTCACAGATGTTTGGTGGCCTCACGCGCGGACAACGGCGCGAGGTCATGGGAGTCCACGAACTCCCGCACCCACTGCGGGTTCGTGTAGGCGTAGTCGCGCAGCGCCCAACCGATCGCCTTCGTGATCCAGAAGCGGCGGTCGTCGGTGTTGGCTTCGATGCACTCGGCCAGCAGCGCCGGATCCGTCGTACGGCCCTTCTTCCCCACCTGACAGATGATGGCCGCCCTCCTGATCCAGATGTCGTCGTCCACGGCCCACGCCCGGATGTCGAGCTCCTCGCGCAGGGGGCCGACAAGGTGGATGGCAGTCTCGTCGACCAGGTCCCACCACGCGCCCGTGGTGATGAGGTGGCGCAGCAGGGGTTCGTCCTCGGGCATGAGTGGCCCGGCCCGCAGTACGGCGAGCGCCGCATACCGCTGCTCGCGGTACTCGGCCTGCTCCCAGAGCTCACTGGCGACGGCCAGCCTCTCCTCGCGATCGAGCTTCGCAGACTTGGTCATACGGCGAACAACCTGCGTCAGGCGGCTCTTCTGGACGCCGAGGTACGGCATCTGCGACTTCATGTATTTCTGCATGTCCGGCGCCTTGGCGGGGTCGGCCATCTCGGCGAGGGTGGCGTTGATCTCGGTGACGAGCATGCGACCAGGCTAGGCGGACCGAACTGGTTGGCCCAGCCGACGGGAGGCCGATCGTCAACCAGTTCAGTACGCCGAAAAGGGTCATACCGGGCAGGAGAAGGCACGAAACCGTACCGAACTGGTTGGTTCAGCCGACGGGAGGCTGATCGTCAACCACTTCAGTACGATCACGCATCCGCGACCAGGCGACCAGGGCCAGTGTCAGGCCCAGCACGAACACCAGCGGCTGCAGGAAGAAGAAGGGGATGAAGAAGAGTTGGACGAGGATCCACGCCATGATTCCGCACCCGAAGGCGACGGTCAGCGGGTCGGCGTAGCGGTTGTCGGCGACGTGCAGCCCGAGAAGCCCGAACGCCGGCACTCCGACCAGCGCCATGAGCAGTAGGCCGGGGATCACCCACGAGTCGAAGGGAAGCGGATCGAGCCAGTCCACCGGGAAGGCGAACGCGTCACGCATCAACTGGATACCGCCGTAGAAGGCTTGGATGCCCAGCACCGCGAGGATGACCTCGAGTAACCAGCGGCGCTTGCGGCTCACGTGGAGACGAGGGGACTTGAACCCCTAACCCCCGCCTTGCAAAGGCGGTGCTCTGCCAGTTGAGCTACGTCCCCTGGGTTCAGCGCAGGTCGAGGTCGCGCGTGGCCTCGTTCCACAACTCCTGCTCGGCCTGGTTGGCGGAGTACTGGCGGTATACGGCATAGCCGACGGCTGCAATGGCCGCGATCAGAATCAGTTTCTTCACGTGCGCCTACCTGGACTTGAACCAGGGACCTCTTCGTTATCAGCGAAGCGCTCTAACCGAGCTGAGCTATAGGCGCGTTGGAACTCCTCAAGGGTACAAGATGCCCCTTTCGGTACCTCAGTCCTCCCCGAGTTTCACCGACACCCCGCCGGTCACGGAGGCGGACGCGTTGTAGAGCATCGCGATCACGGCGAACAGCAGAGTGGTGACCACGACCTCGATCACCGCGAACACCAGACTGATGGTCAGAACACCCACCAACGTGAAGGCGAAGGGACCCTCGCTACCGGTCAGCTCGGAGAAGGTCGAGTTGAAGGACTCGAAGACCCCGGCCGCCGAGGCGAACAGGTAGAGCAGAACCGCGGCCACGACGTACATGAGCCCGAGGCCGATCGCGAAGACGAACCCCGTCTTCATCGCGCTCCACGGGTCGATCCGCCGCAACCGCAGCGTCGCGACGCGGGTGCCCTTGGCAGCCGCGGGCGGCACAGTCGAAGATGTCACGGCCTACTCCTTCTCGTCGCTGGTCGACTCTCCATGATCCCCTGCGACCTCGTCGGCCACGGGGTCGGGGTCGGAGTCGCCGTCGTCGGAGACGATTTCCTCGTCCTCATCCTCGGCCGCCGAGCGGGCCACCGCGACCACCGTGACGCCATCGCCGAGGCCCATGAGATTGACGCCCATCGTCTGCCGGCCGGTCTGCCGGATGTCCGCGACCGGCGTGCGGATCACCACGCCGTTGCTCGCGATGGCGAAGATCGAATCGTCGGGTTCACACACCAGCGCGCCCACCAGCGAACCCCGCTCCGCGACCAGCTTCATGGCCACCACACCCAGGCCGCCGCGCCCCTTCGTGCTCCACTCCGACAACGGGGTGCGCTTGGCGAACCCTTCGTCCGTGACGGTCACCAGGTCACACCCGTCACGCACCACGTCCATGGCCAGCAGGTTGTCGTCTCCGCGGAAGCGCATCCCGAACACCCCGGACGTGGCTCGGCCCATCGCCCGCAGGCTGTCCGCGCGGAACCGCACCGACATCCCCTTGGCCGACACCATGATCAGCTCACCGCCGTCGTCGACCAGCCGCGCCGACACCAACTCGTCGCCGTCCTTCAGGTTGATCGCGATCAGCCCACCGGTGCGGTTGGTGTCGTACTCGGTCAAAGCAGTCTTCTTCACCAGCCCGTGCTTGGTGGCCAGTACCAGGTACGGCGCCTGCTCGTAATCCTTCAGTGCCAGCACGCCGGCGATCTGCTCATCCGGCTGGAAGGCCAGCAGGTTGGCAACATGCTTGCCCTTGGCATCGCGGGCCGTCTCGGGAAGCATGTACGCCTTCGTGCGGTACACCCGGCCGAGGTTGGTGAAGAACAGGATCCAGTCATGCGTCGTCGTGACGAAGAAGTGCTCCACCACGTCGTCACGCTGCAGAGTCGCCCCCCGCACGCCACGCCCACCCCGGCGCTGAGACCGGTACAGCGTGGAGTCCGTGCGCTTGGCGTACCCGCCCTCGGTGATGCTCACGACCACCTCGCGCACAGGGATCAGATCCTCCTCGCTACCGAGATCGTCGGCCGGCGCGAACCGCGACCGGCGCTCGTCACCGTGCACGCGCACGATCTCCGCGAGCTCCTCCGCCACGATCCGGCGCTGCCGGGCTTCGTTGGCGAGGATGTCCTTGAAGTCGGCGATCATCCGCTCGAGTTCCTCGGCCTCATCGATGATCTTCTGTCGCTCCAGGGCAGCGAGCCGACGCAACTGCATGTCCAGGATCGCGGTGGCCTGGATCTCGTCGATGTCGAGCAACTCCATCAACCCGACCCGCGCATCCTCGACGGTCGGAGACCGCCGGATCAGGGCGATGACCTCGTCGAGCGCGTCGAGGGCCTTGAGGTACCCGCGCAGGATGTGTGCACGCTCCTCGGCCTTCTTCAGGCGGTACGCGGTACGGCGCTGGATGACCTCGATCTGGTGGTCGATCCAATGCGTCACGAAGGCATCGAGGGTCAAAGTGCGCGGCACCCCGTCGACCAGTGCGAGCATGTTCGCCCCGAAGGTCTCCTGCAGCTGCGTGTGTCGGTACAACTGCGAGAGCACCACTCGTGGTTGGGCGTCGCGCTTGAGCACCACCACCAGCCGCTGTCCGGTCCGGCTCGAGGAATCGTCGCGCAGGTCGGCGATCCCTGTGACCTTGCCGGCGTCAGCGAGCTCGGCGATCTTCGCGGTGAGGGTGTCCGGGTTCACCTGGTAGGGCAACTCGGTGATCACCAGACAGGTGCGGCCGCGGTCGTCCTCCTCGATGTCCGCAACCCCGCGCATGATGATCGACCCGCGTCCGGTGCGGTAGGCAGCCTCGATCCCGGCGCGGCCCACGATGTAGGCGCCGGTCGGGAAGTCCGGACCCTTCACCCGTTCGATGAGCGCCTCGAGCAACTCCTCCTTGGAGGCGTCCGGGTGCTCGAGCGCCCACGCGATGCCGTCGGCGACCTCGGTGAGGTTGTGCGGCGGGATGTTCGTGGCCATGCCCACCGCGATCCCCGAGCTGCCGTTGACCAGCAGGTTGGGGAAGCGGCTGGGAAGGATCACCGGCTCCTGCGAGCGGCCGTCGAAGTTCGGTTTGAAATCGACGGTCTCCTCGTCGATGTCGCGCACCATCTCCATGGCCAACTGGGCCAGCCGCGCCTCGGTGTACCGGTAGGCCGCCGCCGGGTCGTTGCCCGGGGAACCGAAGTTGCCCTGCCCGTCGACCAGCGGGTAACGCAGCGCCCACGGCTGCACCATGCGGACCAGGGCGTCGTAGACCGCGCTGTCACCGTGCGGGTGGTAGCTGCCCAGGACGTCACCGACGACTGAAGCGCACTTGAAGAACCCGCGGTCGGGGCGGTACCCACCGTCGAACATCGCGTAGAGGATCCGGCGGTGCACGGGCTTCAAGCCGTCGCGCACATCCGGCAGGGCCCGGCCCACGATCACGCTCATCGCGTAGTCGAGGTAGGACTTCTGCATCTCCGCCTGGAGTTCGACCGGTTCGATCCGGTCGACGTCTGGGGTCTGCGTCACTGAATCACTCCGTTAGATGTCGAGGAAGCGCACGTCTTTGGCGTTGCGCTGGATGAATTTGCGGCGGCTCTCCACGTCCTCGCCCATGAGCATGCTGAAGACCTCGTCGGCCTGCGCGGCGTCCTCGAGGGTGACCTGCAGCAGGATCCGACGATCCGGGTCCATCGTGGTCTCCCACAACTCGTTGGCGTTCATCTCGCCGAGACCCTTGAAGCGCTGGATGAAGCCCTCCTTCGGACTCTTCTTGCCCGCTTCGTGCCCGGCCTCGACCAGGGCGTCGCGCTCCCGGTCGCTGTAGGCGTACTCGTGGTTCTCCTTGCCGCTCCACTTGAGCAGGTACAGCGGCGGCTGCGCGAGATACACGTGACCCTCGATGATCAGGGGGCGCATGAAGCGGAACAGCAGCGTGAGAAGCAAGGTCCGGATGTGCTGACCGTCGACGTCGGCGTCGGCCATGAGGACGAGTTTGTGGTAGCGCAGTTTGTTGAGGTCGAACTCGTCCTGCACGCCGGTGCCGAGCGCAGAGATCATCGCCTGGACCTCGTTGTTGGCCAGCACCCGGTCCAGTCGGGCCTTCTCGACGTTGAGGATCTTGCCGCGGATGGGCAGGATCGCCTGGGTCGCCGGGTCGCGACCGCTGCGTGCCGAGCCACCGGCCGAGTCCCCCTCAACGATGAACAGTTCGCACTCCTCCGGGTTCGTCGAGGAGCAGTCGATCAGCTTGCCGGGCAGGCCCCCACCGCCGAGCAGCCCCTTCCGGTTACGCGCGAGATCCCGGGCCTTCCGGGCAGCCACCCGTGCGACGGACGCGGCAACGGCCTTACGAGCGATCTCTTTACCCTCAGCGGGATTCTTCTCGAACCACTCACCGAGCTGGTCGTTCACCAGTTTCTGCACGAACGTCTTCGCCTCGGTGTTGCCGAGTTTGGTCTTCGTCTGGCCCTCGAACTGCGGCTCGCGCAGTTTCACGCTGATGATCGCGGTGAGGCCCTCCCGGATGTCGTCACCGGTGAGGTTCGCGTCCTTCTCCTTCAACACCCCCCACTCACGGGCGAAGCGGTTCATCAGCGCGGTCAACGCCGCCCGGTAGCCCTCTTCGTGGGTACCGCCCTCGGTGGTGTTGATGGTGTTCGCGAACGTGTAGATCGACTCGCTGAAGCCATTGTTCCACTGCATCGCGACCTCGGCGCTGATCCCCTTGTCCAGGTCCTCTGCCTCGAACTCGATGACCGACGGGTTACTCGGGCCCTTGTTGGCGTTGAGGTGTCGTACGAAGTCCCCGATGCCGCCGGCGTAGCAGTAGCTGATCTCGGTCTCGACCTCGTCGTCGGGGTCCTGGGGCCGTTCGTCCCTGAGGTTGATGGTCAGTCCCCGGTTGAGGAACGCCATCTCCTGAAAGCGCCGCGACAGCGTGTCGAAGTCGTAGTTCGTCGTCTCGAAGATGTCGGGATCGGCCCAGAACGTCACGGTCGTCCCGGTGTCGGACACCGCGTCCCCCTTGGCCAGCGGCTCCTGCGGCACGCCGCGCCGGTAGGACTGTGTCCATTCGTGGCCGTCGCGGTGGATGTTGACGTCGACGGAGGTGGACAGGGCGTTGACCACCGAGACACCGACGCCGTGCAGACCACCGGACACCGAGTAACCGCCACCGCCGAACTTCCCGCCCGCGTGCAGCACCGTGAGGACCACCTCGACGGCGGGCTTCTTCTCGACCGGGTGCATGTCGACAGGGATGCCGCGGCCGTTGTCCACGACCCGAACCCCACCGTCGGCGAGCAGTGTGATGTCGATGGTGTCGCAGTGTCCGGCCAGCGCCTCGTCGACGGCGTTGTCGACGACCTCGTAGACGAGGTGGTGCAACCCTCGCTCACCTGTGGAGCCGATGTACATGCCGGGTCGCTTGCGCACCGCTTCCAAGCCCTCGAGAACCTGGATATCGCTGGCGTCGTACGACACTCACAGCCCCTTTCGCCGGTGGACCATCGCGCGAAAACGGCCGGAATGGGCCTTGAACACGCTCAACTACTGGTAATTCTACCCTGTCCTACGACAACGGCCGCTCATTCCACGGCCTCTAAGCCACTTCTGAGCCGTTTATCCCCAGGTCAGGCATCCCCCCACGTGCCGATCCGGTCAGCCATACGTGTCGCGTGGCCCGCGGCCCTTGACCCTCAGCCGGCCCCGTTGCCGCGGACCGACGTCCGGGCCGAGCACCGCGATGTCCGAGACGATCCCGCCCGGGATCTCCCCTTGCAGACGTTTGCGCAGCTGACTGGACAACATCCGCACCTGCGTGGCCCACGCTGTGCTGTCCGCGCGCAGCGTCAGCAGCCCGGTGTTCCGGTCGAAGGCCTCGGGCTTGACGTGTTCGGCCAGCGTCGGCCCGACCAGTGATGCCCACTCGCCCCAGATCTTCCCGATACTGGTGGCCGCCTGCCAGCCCCGATCGGTCACCAGCGAGACGATCGCGTCGGCCATGGTGGCCGGATCCCGATCGTCGGTCCTGGCCGAGGAATATGTCGGCTCCTTGCGCGCCGGCGATGAACTACCGGTGGGCAGAGCCCTGGCGGCCTGGCGGGCACGGGCCAGAACCCGATTCGCCAGATCACTCACCGACTCGTCTGTCACCATCACCCCTGAACGATCGCACCACTGTCTACAGAGAATCTAACCCCGCGCAGCGATTCCGGTACGTCACCCGACACGGCCGCGGTGATGAGTACCTGTCCGTGTGACTCCACAGCGGCCTGCGCGAGCCGCTCCCGGCGCTGCTGGTCCAGTTCGGCGAACACGTCGTCGAGGATCAGGATCGGGTCACCTGACTGTTCATCACGCAGGACCTCGTAGCTGGCCAGACGCAGCGCGAGCGCAAGCGACCAGGACTCGCCGTGGGAGGCGTACCCCCGGGCGGGCAGCGCATTGAGGCTCAGCTCCACGTCGTCGCGGTGTGGTCCGAGCAAGGTGACTCCCCTGGCCAACTCCTCACCGCGGATCGCGTCGAGCGTCTCCCGCATGCGCTGCCCGATGTCGTCGGACAGATCCGGCAGCCGCGCCGCCGTGTAGGCCATGGCGACGTCGTTGCGCGTCGAGGCCACCTGCGAATAGGCCTCGGACGTCGGCTGCGCAATCCTGTCCAGCAGGGCGAGTCGGCCCGCGACGATGTCGGCCCCGAACTGCACGAGTCGGTCGTTCCACACGTCGAGCGTGCTGTGCAAGGTCTCACGTTCGATACTGCTGCTGCTCTTCGCCGAGGATCGAAGCAGCGAGTTGCGCTGTTTGATGGTCTTGTCGTAATCGGCCATGACCGAGGCGAAACGGGGGTTGGTCTGCACGAGCAACTGATCGAGGAATCGGCGTCTGGCCGCCGGATCCCCCTTCACCAGGCCGAGGTCCTCCGGAGCGAACATCACGGCCCGCACGATGCCGAGGGCGTCCCTGGTACGGCGCACCGGAGCGCGGTTGACCTGCAGTCGGTTGGCGCGTCCTGGATTGATCTGGACATCGAGGCCCATGGTGCGCTCACCCTGATCCACGAGGCTGCGGATCACCGCCCGGTCACATCCCGCCCGCACCAGCGCGGTGTCGTTGGCGACGCGATGGCTGCTGAAGGTCGCCAGATATGCGACCGCTTCCACGACATTGGTCTTGCCCTGCCCGTTGGGGCCGACGAGGACGTTGATGCCCGGCTGGAACTCGACCGCGAGGTGCTCGTAGTTGCGGAAGTCGGTGAGCTCGAGGCGGGAGATCCTCACCGGTTGAGGCGCACCGGCATCAGCAGATACCGGAAGACCTCACTGCCACCGTCCGGGTCGATGCCGGTCAGCACCGCCGCCTTCTCGGCCGACTGCAGGCTGAGACGGGCATGCGGTTCGGTGAGCCCTGCCAGACCGTCTGCCAGGAACCGCGGGTTGAACGCGACGTCGAGTCCCTCGCCCTGCAGCGTGCAGCCGATCGTTTCGGTCGCAGTCGCCTCATCGCCGGTACCGGCCTTGAGGACGACCTCTTCCGAGGAGAACACCAGGCGCACTGCGGAGTCCTGGTGGAGCACCAGACTCACGCGCTTGAGTGCTTCCTTCAGTGCGCCGACCTCGATCTCCGGCTGACTGACGAACTGCGTCGGTAGCAGTGAACGGAACTTGGGGAAGTTGGCCGAGTCCATGAGGCGCAGACCGGTCTGCCGCGAGCCGGCCGTCAGCGACAGGGAGGTCTCCGCCTCCCCGAGGTGCACCGTCACGGTGCCGGCATCGGCGAACGCCTTCGTGGCTTCCAGGAACTCACGACCCGGGATCGTGACCGCGATGGGTTGGTCGGCAGCCAGCGGCTCCCATGGGAGTTCGCGCACCGCGAGCCGGTAGCGATCCGTGGCAGCCAGCGTCAGGCGGCCGTCCGGTTCGATCTCCATCCGGATCCCCGCATACGCGTGATTGCGCTCGTCAGGGGAGGCTGACGCGACAGCGACCTGGGCTACCGCCGCGGCGAACACTCCGGCATCGACGGATCCCACGGCCTGCGGCAGATCGGGCAGTGGCGGGTACTCGTCACCGGGCAGCGTCGGCAGCAGGAAGGACGAGGCACCGCAGGTGACCTCCACCCGGCCCGAGGTCTGCAATGCGAAACTCACCGGCTGGGCCGGCAGGGATCTGGCGATCTCGACCAGCAGACGGCCACTGATCAGCGCCGTGCCCGGTTCACCGATGACGGCGTCGGCCCGGTTGTGTGACCAGGTGTCCTGGGTGGTCGTCGTGAAGGAGACCCCGTCCTCGCCGGCCTCCACGAGAACGCCGGCCAGGGCCGGGAAGGGAACCCGGGAAGGCAGCGTGCGGGAGACCCACGTCACCACGTCAGCCAGGACGTCTCTCTCGATGCGAAACTTCACACTTCCTCCTTGTTGAGGGCATCGTGTCACGACCTTGTCGTTCGCAGTGGGCGAATCGCGTCGGTTGCTCGGGGTTTGTGTTTCCACAGGTGCGCCCTCCCCCGATCTGGTTCTCGAATGTACTTCGTGAAGAGATTACGTAGACGTAGTAGCACCTGTGGATGCTGTGGATGAACGGACGAACCCCCTGATGGTCCGCGGGTAATTACATCGCACACAGGGGTGTGGGTGGATCCGCGCGTCGGTGTGGATGGGTGTGGACGGGTCGGGGTTGTTCACGTAGGGGTCACAATCGCGTGGGTGGTTGTCCACGGACCTGGCACCCCGGGGGTCCTCGACGGCCACTCTGTTCCACAGGGAGTCCACAGGCCGGTGACCACGCATCGTCACCGACACGCCGTGGGGTTCACCGTGTGTGAAGGCCGATACCAGTGACGCCGGGCCCATCAGAGGTGCCCACGCCCTAGTCTGGGCCGCGAGTGGAGAGCCGAGGAGGCACCTGTGATCGACCCTGCGACCCCCGACCTCCTGGTGGACATGACGATCGACGATGTCGTTCCGGTGGCGGCCGCGACGGCAGTGGTGGAGCAGGCAGCGCTCGGGCTCGGTATCGCGGCTGGTGATGCCCACCGCATGGCGGCTGTGGTGCGGGAGTTGGTTTCTGAGGCTCGTACCCGCGAGACGTTCAGTGGCACGCGGGATCCGATCGCGGTCACTGCCAGAAGGACGGGCTCGGACCTGACCGTGCAGGTGCGCGACCGCCGGATGCCGGCCGTCGGTGAGACCTACTCCGGGCTCATCTCCTTCCGCCTGGCGCAGTTGGGGTTCGTGCGGGATCTGCGCTTCTCGCTCGGTGACGGCAACCTCGCCGAATGTGTCGTGGGCGTTCCGTCGCATCCGTCGTGGTTGGACACCGAGCAGGTCGTGGCCTCCGACGCGGCACCGGCCGACGAGCAGACGGTGTCTGCGATCACCTATCGCAGGGCGGGAGTCGAGGATGCTGTGGCGCTGACCCGGCTGACGTATCGCTGCTACGAGTACACCTACGTCGATGCGCGCTTCTACTCCCCCGAGGTGCTCGCCAGGTCCCTCGTGGACGGCGACCTGCGTTCGTGGGTCGCCGTGGCTCCCGACGGCGAGGTTGTGGGTCATCAGGCCCTGGCCGCCGATCCGAACGGTCTGGTTCCGGAGTTCTCGAAGTTGATGGTGGATCCGCGGTTCCGCCGGCATGGGCTCGCGGACGTTCTCGCGGCGAGGTTGCTCGCTGAGGCGCGAGATGAGGGATTGGCCGGTGCCTGGGCGGAGTGTGTGGCGAACCATGCGGCCTCACAGCGGACGGTCGCGGCCGCGGGTGGCACGGAGGTCGGGCTGTTGCTCGGTGCCTCCCCACAGGCCGTCGCGATGGCGGGTTTCGAGGTGGCAGACGAGGGCCGCCGCAGCCTGGTGTCCATGTATCTGCCGTTGGCCGCGCAGGGGGATCGGGTGGCGTACCTGCCGGAGCGGCTCATCGGCATCTACCGCGAGGTGGTCGCGCAGATGGGCCTGCAGCGGGAAGTGACCGATGCCGATGTGCGACCCAGCGGTACGTCCCGGTTGCAGGTCAGCACGAACGCACAGATCGGCCGTGCTCGGGTCTCACTGGACAACCTCGCCCCTGATGCGCTGCAGCGGATCGCAGGTGAGGTCGCCGGCATGGACACCTCACAACTCGCGGTCCTGTACCTCGACATCCCACTGGCCGACCCCTCGGCCGCCAGAGCGATCCGGATCGCGGAGGAGCGCGGGTTCTTCTGGGCCGCGCTGTTACCGGACGCCCGGCCGGACGGGGATGTCCTGCGCCTGCAGCGACTGGCGTCCGTGGCGATCGACACCTCCCACATCCAGACCGTCTCAGAGCACGGCCAGGCGATGGTCGACTTCGTCCTGGCCGAACGGGAGCGCGCTGACGCGATCCTCGCAGCGCGTGCCAGTGACTGAAAGGAGCCAGTTATCCACAGGCTTTCCACGACGTGGGGATACAGAGTGTGACGAAGATTACAAAGCTCTGACACTACGTAACGAAAAGATCAAGAAGAGGTCTCAGGCAGATGTCTTGATCTTGTTGGTGAGGTCCGCGACCTGCTCGTAGAGCCGTCGGTTCTCGCCGATCCCGGTGCGGATCTTGCGGTCCGCGTGCATGACGGTGGTGTGGTCACGGTTGCCGAACTCCGCCCCGATGGCCGGCAGCGACAAGTCCGTGAGCTCCCGACACAGGTACATGGCGATCTGCCGCGCTCCGACCAGGGTCTTCGAACGCGAGGGACCTTCGAGGTCGTCCACGGAGATGCCGAAGTAGGTCGCTGCCTGCGCCTTGATCTCGTCGGCGGTCACGTCGCGCGCGGATTCGTGCGGGATGAGGTCCTTGAGCACGATCTCGGCGAGGTCGACGCTGATCGGTGAGGAGTTGAGGCTGGCGAATGCCGAGATACGGATCAGGGCACCTTCGAGTTCGCGGATGTTGGAGGTGATCTTCGAGGCGATGAACTCCAACACCTCATCAGAGATCTCTCGTCGTTCCTGCATGGTCTTCTTGCGCAGGATCGCGATGCGGGTCTCGAGGTCGGGCGGCTGGATGTCGGTGATGAGGCCCCACTCGAACCGTGACCGCATACGGTCCTCGAAGTCCTGCAGCTGTTTCGGGGGCAGATCCGAGGTGATCACGATCTGCTTGTTCGCGTTGTGCAGGGTGTTGAAGGTGTGGAAGAACTCCTCCTGGGTCTGCACCTTGCCGGACAGGAACTGGATGTCGTCGACAAGCAGGACGTCGACGTCGCGGTAGCGCCTGTGCAGGTCGGCTCGGCCCTGGTCACGGATGGAGTTGATGAAGTCGTTGGTGAACTCCTCCGAACTCACATAGTGCACGCGTGTGCCGGCGAAGATGCGCCGGGTGTGGTGGCCGATGGCGTGCAGGAGGTGGGTCTTGCCCAGTCCGGAGTCGCCGTAGATGAACAGCGGGTTGTAGGCACGGGCCGGCTGTTCGGCCACGGCCATCGCCGCTGCGTGCGCGAATCGGTTGCTCGGACCGTAGACGAACGAGTCGAAGGTGTACCGCGGGTTCAGTGGGGTCTCGTTCTGATTCGCGGGCGCCTTGATGGCCTCGACCGGTTCGCTGTAGGTCGAGTCAGCGAGATCGTCTGTCAGTTCCTCGGGGATCTTCGGTGCCCGTGCATGGTCGACGAGCACCTCGATCGTGACGCTGTAGCCGAGTTGGTCGGCAAGCGCCTGCTGCACGTGCGGGCGCAACTTGGTCTCGAGCATGTCCTTGGTGAAGTCGTTGCCCGTGACGACCACGAGGGCGTCATCGGTCAGCGCGACCGGTTCGGTGAGGTCGACCCACGCACGCTGGGTGTCGGGGACGCTCTGTTTCGCCCGGGTCCACAGGTCTCCGAGGTCGATCAGTACGTCCAACGTGAAACTCCCTGGCTCGGTGGGCATGAGTTCTCCACAATGTGGATAACCCATGTGGAAAGCTGTGGGCGGGCTTTTCATCGCGGGGAATCGATGTGTACCCGATGCGCTGACGCTAATGCGATCGCCAGCACCTGACAACCGATTGTGCACAACTTCCACCGTTCGATTTTCAGGTGGTCGGCGTGTCGGGCGTCGGCTCCGACGTGTCGCGGTGTAGTGGCGCGGGTGGATGCACCGGGAACCAGCCGGTGCCGTATGCTGGAGGCGCTGGCCCTTGTCGTGAACCGGCGTCGTCGACGGCGGTTGTCGATGGGGGCCAATTCCACGCTCCCCAGCGTCAGGGCTTTGGAAGGATCAGTATGAAGCGCACGTACCAGCCGAACAACCGGCGCCGTCACAAGAAGCACGGCTTCCGCCTGCGCATGCGCACGCGGGCCGGCCGGTCCATCATCTCGTCCCGCCGCAGCAAGGGCCGCGCTCGCCTCACGGTCTGACGTGTTGGCGCACGGACAGCGGTTGCAGCCCCGATCGCGGGTGCGTGCCACGATCAGGCACGGTCGCCGCGTGCGATCGGGGTCGATCGTGGTGCACTATGTCGCCGATTCCGCGCGGCCCCAGGCCGCGGTCATCGTCGGTAAGGGGTTCGGCGGCGCGGTGCAGCGGCATCGTCGCCAGCGACAGGTCCGGCATGCGCTCGCGGCGATCTGGGATCGCCTGCCGGCGGGGTCCTACGTGGTGCGTGCGCTACCCACCGACGCCGGATACGCGCAGCTCTCGGACAACGTGAAGTCAGCGGTGGGAAGATTATGAAAGTTTTGCACTTCATCGTGCGACTGCCCTCCCTGCTGATGATCAGCCTGGTGCGTCTGTACCAGAGATTCATCTCGCCACTTACCCCTCCGAGCTGCAAGTTCTACCCGAGTTGTTCGTCCTACGCTGTCCAGAGCCTGCAAACCCACGGGCTCATGAAGGGTGGTGTGCTGACTGTGGCACGCTTGGGTCGATGCCACCCGTGGCAACTCGGTGGCATCAATCCACCGCCGCCGCGGGGGAAGTGGCGTGCAGATGTTGACCTCGACGGAAACCCCAGGGGGGTATCATGTTCATCCTAGAGTGGCTCGAGATAGCCGTCTCCTGGATCCTTGTCACGTTCCACGCGCTCCTCTCCCCCATCTTCGGTGCAGCCAGCGGGGCGGCGTGGGGCCTGTCCATCGTCGGCCTGGTCATCGTCATCCGGATCCTGCTGATCCCGCTGTTCGTCAAGCAGATCAAGGCGCAGCGGAACCTCCAACTCATCCAGCCGCAGATGAAGGAGATTCAGAAGAAGTACGCCGGCGATCGGCAGCGGCAGTCCGAAGAGATGATGAAGTTGTACCGGGAGTCCGGTACGAACCCCCTCTCCTCGTGCCTGCCGATCCTCGTCCAGGCGCCGATCTTCTTCGCACTCTTCCGCGTCCTGCAGGGAATGGCACAGGACAAGGCAGTCGGTGTCCTCACCCCCGAGTTGGTGGCCGAGGGACGCGAGGCGAGCATCTTCGGGGTGCCCATCTACGGCACCTTCCTGAACGCCGACGAGACGCCCAACCCCACCGCGACCCGGGTCGTCACCCTGGTGATGATCATTCTGATGTCGGCGACCACGTTCATCACCCAGCGGCAGCTGATCGTGAAGAACACGGCCGCGGACAACCCCATCGTGCGCCAGCAGAAACTGCTGCTGTACGTCTTCCCGGTGATGTTCGCGGTCGGGGGTATCAACTTCCCGCTCGGTGTGCTCATCTACTGGCTCACGACCAACCTGTGGTCCATGGGTCAGCAGTTCTGGGTGATCCGGAACAACCCACAGCCGGGCACCCCCGCCTTCGACGCGAAGATGAAACGCGACGAGCTCAAGGCGGCGAAGAAGTCGGGCGGCAAGTCGAACTCAGGGACCGCCGTGGTCCCTGAGGTGGTGGAGCCCACCCCACCCGCGCGCAATCAGCCGAAACGCCAGTCGCGCAAGAAGCGCAAGGGCAGTTGAGTTTCACGTGAAACGGAGCCAGACATGAGCGAGAACCCACTGGAGGCCGAGGGCGACATCGCCGCGGACTACCTGGAGGGCCTCCTGGACATTATCGATGTCGACGGAGACTTGGAGATGGACGTCGAGAACGGCCGTGCGATGGTTGCCATCGTGGGGGAGGACCTCGACGATCTCGTCGGCGACGACGCAGAGGTGCTCGACGCGCTGCAGGACCTCGCCCGCTTGGCCGTGATGCGGGAGACCGGTCATCGGTCGCGGCTCATGCTTGATGTCGGGGGGTATCGGGCGGCGCTGCGCAAGGACCTCACTGAGCAGGGAACGCGTGCGGTGGACGAGGTGAAGCGCACGGGTGAAGCCGTGTCGCTGCCTCCGATGACTCCGTTCGAGCGCAAGGTCGTCCACGATGCCGTGGCGGCCGCGGGCCTCGTGAGTGAGTCCAGCGGCGAGGAGCCCAACCGCTTCGTGGTGGTTCTGCCCGCCTGACGTTTCACGTGGAACAACTGCAGGCCTACCAGGACCTCCTGGCCACAACGGGCGTCGACTGGGGGCTCATCGGGCCCCGCGAGGTCGAGCGGTTGTGGGAGCGCCACATCGACAACAGCCTGGCTGTGACCGAGGACCGCGAGTGCCTCCCCGCCGCCGCCACCGTCCTCGACGTGGGAACAGGCGCCGGCCTGCCGGGCATCGTGTGGGCCATCGCCCGGCCCGACCTCGATGTGACGCTGTTGGAACCCCTGGAGCGCCGGATCCGTTTCCTGGAACTGGCCGTCGCGCAGCTCGAAGTCCGCAACGTGACGGTGGTACGTGGCCGTGCCCAGGACTGTCACGCGCAGTATGACCGGGTCACTGCCCGGGCTGTGGCCGCCATGTCCAAACTGCTGCCCTGGCTCGCACCGCTGGTTGCCGGCGGGGGACGGATGGTGCTCATGAAGGGGGAGCGGGCTGAAGCGGAGATCACGCAGGCCCAACCCTGGTTGACCGCCCACGAGTGGCAGGCACAGGTGACGATGGTCGGTTCCCCGCCACGCACGCGCGTCGTTGTCGTGGAACCGACGCAGAAGGGGTGACGATGGAACAACGCGCAGGACTGGGATGGCCCCAGGAGCCCGACGAGGCCGCCGGTGACGATCGTCCATCGGCTGGTCTGGGCTGGCCCACGACCGGGGAGGACGCATGATCGTCACCGTTGCCAATCAGAAGGGCGGCGTCGGCAAGACCACCACGGTGGTGAACCTTGCGGCTGCGCTCGCCGACCTGGGCAAGAGCGTGCTCGTGGTGGATCTCGACCCCCAGGGCAATGCGACCACGGGACTCGGGGTGTCCAGCCGCACCGACAACCCCGGGGTCTATGACGTGCTGATCGAGGATGTTCCCGTGGCCGACACGGTCGTGTCGGTGCCCGAATCCGACACCGTCCGGTTGGTGCCGGCGAGTCTGGACCTCGCCGGGGCGGAGATCGAACTGGTGTCCATGGTGGCGCGTGAGTACCGCTTGCGCAAAGCCCTGGCCGTCTACTGTGAGGACCACCCCACGGATGTGGTCCTCATCGACTGTCCTCCGAGTCTGGGCCTGCTCACGCTGAACGCCCTGGTCGCCGCCGAGGAACTTCTGATCCCGATCCAGTGTGAGTACTACGCCCTTGAGGGCCTCGGGCAGTTGATCCGCACGGTCGACATGGTGCGTGAGCACCTCAATCCGTCGCTGCGGATCTCGTCGATTCTCCTGACCATGACCGATAGTCGGACGAATCTGTCCGAACAAGTGGCCGATGAAGTCCGGGCGTTCTTCGGGGAGCTCGTGCTGGATACCGCGATCCCCCGTTCCGTGCGCCTGTCAGAGGCGCCGGGCCATGGCAGATCGGGTGTGGCCTACGACCAGAACTCGCGGGGCGCGCTCGCCTACCGATCGGCTGCCGAGGAGTTCACACACCGCACGATCGACCTGCGTGAGTCGGCTTCCGAGGCGGTGCAGTCATGAGCCGGCGGGCGCTGGGCAAGGGCCTTGGCGCGCTGATCCCGACCTCGGCGGACGTGGATCTTCGGGAGCCGGCCGAGGCCGGATTGCAGGAGGTGCCGGGGTTGAGCCTGCAGGACATCCCCGTCGAGCAGATCACGGCCAACCCGAACCAGCCCAGACAGCAGTTCGACGAGGAGGCGCTGGCCGAACTCGTCCACTCCTTGCAGGAGATCGGCTTGCTGCAGCCGATCGTCGTGCGGCCCACCGGGCAGGGGTTCGAGATCGTGGCCGGGGAGCGGCGGTGGCGTGCCGCCCGCGAAGCGGGCTGGACAACGATCCCGGCAGTGGTCCGGGACACCGCCGACGCCGACCTCTTACGCGATGCGCTGCTGGAGAACCTGCACCGTGTGCAACTCAATCCCCTCGAGGAAGCGGCGGCCTACCAGCAACTGCTGTCGGACTTCGGCGTCACCCAGGAGGAACTTGCGGACCGGCTCGGCCGTTCGCGACCCCACCTGTCCAACACGTTGCGCCTGCTCAAGTTGCCTCCGGCCGTCCAGCGGCGGGTGGCGGCCGGTGTGCTCAGCGCGGGCCATGCCCGAGCCCTGCTGTCCCTGCAGACCGAGGAGCAGATGGAGCTGCTGGCCAACCGGATCGTCGCTGAGGGGCTCTCAGTGCGCACCACCGAGGAGTTGGTGGCCTCCGACGTGCCCAAGCGGCGCCGACGCCGCCGCACCACGGAGAAGTCCGAGTTGGCGCAGACCGTCGAGACGGCCTTGGCTGCACGCTTCGACACTTCTGTGGACGTGAGCATGTCGGGACGCCGGGGCCGGCTCACGATCCACTTCGCCGACGCAGACGATCTCCACCGGATCCTCGACCTGATGGCGCAGTAGGTCGAATCAGTGCCAGGCGATCAGCGCTGCGGCGACCTTGCCCAGCGTGAGCCCGGCGGCGGCCGCCGCCTGCGGGAACAACGACGTCTCGGTCATCCCCGGTGCGACGTTGGCCTCCAGGAAGTGCACGCCCTCGTCGTT